>FLNZ01003238.1_pt1 | contig 31652 bp, 27 predicted proteins | sample 1140391 | NCBI WGS metagenome assembly FLNZ01 (sample SAMEA3878171, study PRJEB12797) | bioreactor metagenome | biome: Moose rumen | place: Sweden | collected 2011-10 | reverse complement strand
CACCCTGCCCCAGGCAGAGACCAGCGACGACGACGACGACAACCAAGGCGGCGGCAGCGGCAGCGGCGGCGGTGGCAGCGTAACGGAGTAAGGTAAGAGAATGAGAAAATGAGAGAATGAGAGAATGAGAAAACTTTCAACTTTCAACTTTCAACTTACAAAGTCATGAAACAGGAAACGAAAAGGGAACTCGTGAAGTTCCTCTGGAAACTGGTCACCGCCCTACTGGCGGCATTCGGAGGAGCCAGCGCCGTATCGGCCAGCGCAGCCGCAGGCCTGCTCTAACCCCCTCGACCCCGCGCGCACAACGCCACGGAAGCCCCGACAACCCACACACAAAGCGGCTGTCGGGGCTGCTTTGTTGCATTGACTTCGTCGATGCACGTCACGACTTGGAAAATGAGAAAACGAGAGAATGAGAAAATGAGAGAATGAGAGAATGAGAAAATGAGAAAATGAGAGAATGAGAAAATGAGAGAATGAGAAAATGAGAGAATGAGAAAATGAGCAAACTTTCAACTTTCAACTTCCAACTTTCAACTTACACTTTGTATTTCTCTCGCTGTTTGTTGCATTTGTTGCATTTGTTGCATTAAGAAAATGAGCAAACTTTCAATTTTCAATTTTCAATTTTCAATTTTTATTCGTACCTTTAACCTATGGTTTTAGATACTCCCGCTCGGATTTCCTCAAATAGATTTGGGAAATCGCTCGCTTATTCGTATCTTTGCACGCACGAAAAAAACGCGTACAAAAAAAATAGTATAGAATATAATGGCAAAGGATTACAATTTCAGAGAGATTGAAAAGAAGTGGCATCAAAGGTGGGTGGAGCAACAGACTTACCGAGTGACCGAAGACCCGGCAAAACAGAAATTTTATGTACTGAACATGTTCCCATACCCTTCGGGGGCAGGATTGCATGTGGGTCACCCGCTCGGATACATTGCCAGCGACATTTATGCGCGCTGCAAGCGCCAACAAGGATTTAATGTGCTCAATCCCATGGGCTATGACTCTTATGGATTGCCTGCAGAGCAGTATGCCATACAGACGGGACAGCATCCCGAGAAGACAACTTTCCAGAATATCGACCGCTATCGCGAGCAGTTGGACAAGATAGGTTTCTCATTCGACTGGAGTCGTGAAGTGCGCACTTGTGATCCTGGCTACTACCATTGGACTCAATGGGCTTTCCAGCGTATGTATGAGTCGTATTTCTGCAATAAAAGTCAAAAGGCGCATCCCATCGCAGAACTGATTCAGCACTTTGAAACAAAAGGAACCGACGGTGTGGATGCTGCACAGAGCGAGGAACTCTCGTTTACGGCAGAGGAATGGCGTTCGTGGGACGAGAGGAAAAAGAGTGATGTGCTGATGAATTACCGTTTGGCTTTCCTCGGAGAGACTATGGTAAACTGGTGTCCCAAATTGGGCACGGTGCTTGCCAACGACGAGGTTGTGGATGGTGTGAGCGTGCGTGGTGGATTCCCCGTAGAACAGAAGAAAATGCGCCAGTGGTGTTTGCGTGTAAGTGCCTACAGCCAGCGTCTGCTTGATGGGCTCGACACAATCCAATGGAGCGAAAGCATTAAGGAGACACAGCGCAACTGGATTGGTCGCAGTGAAGGTGCGGAAGTGAAGTTCCGCCTTTCGGGTTCGGACGAGTCCTTTACCATCTTCACCACGCGTGCGGACACGATGTTCGGTGTCACCTTCATGGTGTTGGCTCCTGAGAGCGAACTGGTGGAGCATGTGACGACCCCAGAACAGAGGGTTGAGGTGGATGCGTATCTCGGGCAGGTGAAGTCTCGCACGGAACGAGAGCGCATGATTGACAAGAGGGTGACAGGTGTGTTCAGTGGTTCGTATGCCGTGAATCCCCTGACGGGCGAGGATGTGCCCATCTGGATTAGTGATTATGTGTTGGCGGGTTACGGTACAGGTGCCATCATGGCAGTACCTGCACACGACAGTCGCGACTATGCTTTTGCCAAGCATTTCGGCCTGCCCGTCATCCCCCTGATAGAGGGTGCCGATGTGAGCGAGGAAAGCTATGATGCAAAAGAGGGTATTGTCACAAACTCACCACGAGAGGGTTCAATCCAGAATGAGAAAGGCCTTGTACTAAATGGTCTGACCGTGAAGGAGGCTATTGCTGCTACGAAGAAGTATGTGAGCGAAAACGGACTGGGGCGTGTGAAGGTAAACTATCGTTTGCGCGATGCCATTTTCAGTCGTCAGCGCTACTGGGGTGAGCCATTCCCCGTATATTACAAGCAGGGCATTCCTCAGATGATACCCGGAGAATGTCTGCCCCTGGAATTGCCACAGGTGGAGAATTTCCTACCTACCGAATCGGGTGAACCCCCATTGGGAAACGCTCAGATATGGGCTTGGGACGAACTTCAGCGTAAGGTGGTAAGCAAGGCGCTTATCGACGAAAAGACGGTGTTCCCGCTGGAACTGTTTACGATGCCTGGTTTTGCAGGTAGTTCTGCCTACTACCTTCGCTATATGGATCCCAAGAACGACAAGGCTCTTGTGAGCAAGGAAGCCGATGAGTATTGGCAGAATGTGGATCTGTATGTAGGTGGTTCAGAACACGCTACAGGTCACCTCATCTATAGCCGTTTCTGGAACAAGTTTCTCTATGATATAGGTGTAAGTTGTACGGAAGAGCCTTTCCAGAAACTCATCAATCAGGGTATGATACAGGGGCGTTCCAACTTTGTATATCGGATAAACACAGAGGACGCAGAGAGCACAGAGGCCACGGAGAAGAGGGTGCCCACTTTCGTCAGTGTGGGACTGAAGAATCAGTATAAAGTGACACCCATCCATGTGGATGTAAACATCGTGAAGAACGACATACTCGACGTGGAAGCCTTCAAGGCATGGCGCCCTGAATACAACACGGCCGAATTTGTGTTGGAGGATGGCAAATATGTTTGCGGTTGGGCTATTGAGAAGATGTCGAAGTCGATGTTCAATGTGGTGAATCCTGACCTTATCGTCGAGAACTATGGTGCCGACACCCTGCGCCTGTATGAAATGTTCCTTGGTCCTGTAGAGCAGTCGAAACCGTGGGACACTAACGGCATTGATGGATGCCACCGTTTCCTGCGCAAGTTCTGGGCTTTGTTCTGGGACAAGGATGGCAATCTTGCTGTTGATGACAGTGAACCTACGGCTGAAAACTTGAAGTCGCTGCACAAACTCATCAAGAAGGTAACGGGCGATATTGAAGAATTCAGTTACAATACTTCCATTCCCGCCTTCATGGTATGCACCACGGAACTTACCAATCAGAAGTGTCACTGTCGTAGTGTCTTGGAACCATTGGCCATACTGATCGCTCCTTTCTGCCCGCATATTGCAGAGGAACTCTGGGAGTCCTTGGGTCATGGCACCAGCGTGTGTGATGCCACATGGCCAAAGTGGGACGAGCAGTATCTTGTGGAATCGACGGTAAAAATGCCCGTTCAGTTCAACGGAAAGGTGCGCTTCACACTCGACTTGCCCGCCGATATGCAGAAGGAAGAGGTGGAAAAGACGGCTCTCGCTGCTCCCGAATCCCAAAAGTATCTCGAAGGTATGCAGGTGGTGAAGGTAGTTGTAGTGCCTGGTCGTATCATCAATATCGTGGTAAAGCCTCAGAACCAACAAAAGTAAACATTCGACATTGACATATAACTCTATAACCTAACAACCTTAAAACCTAACAACCAACAATGGCAAGATTTGAGAATAAAGTATTGCGCAGAACCTGGGATTTCTCCAAGGACTTTATCTACCTTAATGTGGGCATGGCACTCTACATAACGGGGTGGACCGTGTTCCTATTGCCCTACCACATCCCCACAGGCGGTTGGGTGGGTGTATGCTCCATCCTTTACTATGCCACGGGATTCCCCATGAGTCTTGCCGTGTTGATAGGTAATGGCATCCTACTCTCCTTTGCCCTGTGGCAGTTGGGGTGGAAATTCACCTTGAAAACAGCGTATGCAGTTGTTACCATGGCATTCTTCTTGGAGGTTGGGCAGCGACTGATGACAGACGATAACGGTCAACTCATCCAGATATTGGGTGAGGGAGAATCAACCATGGCGTGCGTTTTGGGTGCTCTCATCAATGGATTGGGTGTAGGCTTGTGTTTCCTCTCTGGTGGTGTAACGGGTGGCTGGGACATCGTAGCAGCCATTGTCAACAAGTACAAGCCTATCTCCTTCGGGCGTGTACTGCTCTACCTTGACCTTTTGGTCATCGGCTCTTGTTGGTACATTTTCCATGATTGGCGCATGGTGGTGTTCGGCTACGTGACACTGTTCGTCTATACTTATGCCACCGACATGATTATCAACTCCGCCAAACAAGATGTGCAGCTTATCATCATTACCCAGAAAGGTGAGTTGATAGCACGCATCATCCGTGAGCACACGGGACATACCATGACCCAGCTCAATGGCGAGGGATGCTACACACACAATGAGATGAATGTGATGATACTGATGGTACATCGCCACGAACACATTAATGTGCTGCGACTGATTCAAACCGTAGATCCGGCAGCCTTCGTTTCCACAAGCCGTGTGGAGGGTGTGTACGGACTGGGATTTAATAGGATAAAATAAAAAGAAGAAGAGATGAAGGGTAAAGATTTGATTTTAACCTACTTGAGAATCGCGTTGGGGCTGGTGATATTTTCCGTAGCCTTCACCTGTTTCATGTTGCCCTATCAATTGGTGACAGGTGGAGTGAGCGGTATCTCGGCTTTTATATATTATATGACAGGCTTCCATGCCAGTATGTCATATTTTATACTCAACGGATTGTTGATGTTGGTAGGACTCTATTCGCTGGGCTGGCGCTTCTGCCTACGCACGCTCATTGCTACGGTGGCCGTGTCGTTCATGATAGAAATCATGCAGGGCTACCTGACGACCGTGGGACCAGACGGCAAGGAACATCTGATTCGTATCATTGGCGACCAACGATTCATGGCAGCCGTCATTGGTGGTATGCTGGAAGGTGTCGGATTGGCAATTGTGTTCTTGGCAGGCGGCTCAACGGGAGGCACAGATATTATTGTACTGACGGTAAACAAGTTCCGCAACATGTCGCTGGGGCGCATTATGCTTTGCATCGACGTGTTCATCGTCAGCCTGTCGTGGTTTATTTATCGCGATATAGAAACCTTGGTAACATGCTATATTGCCCTATTTCTGAGCATCAATGCCGTGGACTATGTGGTGAACAGTGCCCGACAGAACGTACAGTTTATCATCATCTCCGAAAAACATGCGGAAATAGCACAAGCCGTGAGTGATAAAGTGAATCGCGGTGTGACCATCCTGCACGGAGAAGGCTGGTATAGCAAGGAGCACCGTAATGTATTGCTCATCATGGCCCGAAAGCAAGAGAGTCGTCTCATCTTCCGCCTCATACGTTTGATTGATGGTCGTGCTTTTGTGTCGATGAGTAATGTAGAAGGCGTATTCGGCGAAGGATTTGACAAAATCAAGAAATAAAATGTCACGTTATTACGTTATAACGATATAACGAAACATTAATATAACGTCAATGCTCATGAAACAACTTATCATGGCCACAAACAACGAGCACAAACTTCGTGAGATTCGTCAGATACTGGAAGGCGCATACGTTGTCAAGGGACTTCGTGACATTGGTTGCCATGAGGATATCCCTGAAACGGCCGACACCTTGGAGGGCAATGCGTTGCAGAAGGCGCGGTATGTCCATGAACACTATGGCGTGGACTGCTTTGCCGATGATACGGGACTGGAAGTAGAGGCTCTGGATGGGCAGCCAGGCATTTTTACGGCACGTTTTGGCCAGATGAATGGTTATGGAGAGAGTCATGATGCCGAGGCGAATATCCGTTGCCTGCTCGACAAACTTAAAGGGCGCAGAAACCGTCATGCCCGTTTCCGCACGGCCATAGCATTGATAAGCGGTGACAAGGAATATCTCTTCGAAGGCATTGTGGAAGGTGAGATATTAAAGAAAAAGACTGGTACCGACGGATTTGGCTATGACCCCATCTTTGCCCCCAAGGAATCAGGTATGAGTTTTGCTCAGATGGGGCCACAGGAGAAGAATCTCATTAGCCATCGCGGACGTGCCATACGAAAGTTGGTTGAGTTTTTGCACTCTGTGAATGAATAATACATAAAGAGAAGGCCATGAAAAAGATACTGTTTTTATCATTTGCCATGCTGTTTGGAGTGGTTATCGCCCACAATTTGGGTACGGTAGCCGCACAACAGATTGGCCAATGGCAGGTTTACCCTTCGTACTGGATTGTCATGCGCAGTGTGGCAGCAGGCAAAAGCGTCTATTGCTTGACGACTGCACAGGAACAAATGGCCAGCAACAACAAGGATAGGAATGTGTTGACCTTTAACCTTATGCGTTATGATACAGAGGATTCCTCTGTAAAGACTTATAATTGTCTGGACGACCTGAACGATGTAAGTATCTCACATCTCGCCTATAGCAAGGAAGCCAAACGGCTGATTTTGGTTTATGACAATGGCAACATTGACTTGATGGACATGGATGATAATGTCTTGAATGTGGCCAGCCTGAAGGAAAGCAGTCTGTTGGACAAGAATGTCAATCATGTATCTGTTGATGGGAAGATGGCATATTTGGCCACGGGTTTTGGTTTCGTTACGGTTGATATGAAAGAGGGCGTTATTCGCGACACCTATCGGTTGGGTGTGAACGTACAAGCCATAAGTGTACTTGGCGACCGCATCTATGTGGCTACCAACCAGGGCCTTTTCTATTCCACCGATGACAACAAGCATTTGTTTGACAATTGGCAAAAACAGTCAAGTGTGGCAGAAAAATACACACAGATGCTCACATTCGACAATCATGTCTATGCTCTTCAGAATGGTACCTTGTTCAGGGTGAACGAAACCAGCATGGGCATGACGAAACTGGCAGGGGGTGTGCGTTTCCTGACAATGGCCAACGAGCGTATGGTGTATGTGACTGCATCGAAAATTGGCATCTATGAAAACAGCACAGAGGTGGAGGACATTGATATGCCCAATGAGTGGCAATGGTTGACGTATGCCAATGGTACTTACTGGGCTTGTGAGCAATCTGAAGGACTGAAGGGCTATAAGTTGAACAATGGAAACATGGTACAGATGGTAGGTTCCATCCATCCTAACAGTCCCATTCGCTCTCTGGCTTATCGTGCGCAATATGTGGGCGAGAGGCTGTTGGTGTCGGGTGGCATTAACACACCTTATTCAACATTCTTCCCAAGCACTGCCATGTATTACGAAGATGGTCAGTGGACGAATCTCGATGAGAAAACACCCGGTGAGCGATATCCTAATTTGCGTCGGTGGAATGCTACACACATAGTGCAAGACCCCAACGACCCCACGCATCACTTTGTTTCCAATTATCGCACTGGGCTGTATGAGTATCGCAATGGCCAGTTTGTAGCTCTTTATAATTGTGAGAACAGCCCTTTGGAGCAGATTAACAACTATGGTTTGAACTATGTGGGTTGTACAGGTCTGCAATACGACGATGAGGGCAACCTGTGGATGATGAACCAGCAAACCGACACCATTGTGCGTATTATTACTTCCTCGGGCAAGTGGCTGTCGCTCTACTACGACGAAATCAGTGGCGTGGAGACACCCGATGATTATCTCTTTACGACCAGTGGCGTGAACTTTCTTGTCAGTCGCCGTGTGGGTGGTCGCGGATTCTTTGGTTTTCACACAAATGGAACTTTGAATACAGTTCGCGACGACCGTCATCTCTTACGTTCCGTACTTATCAATCAGGATGGCACCTCATATAGCCCCGACCGTTTCTTCTGTATGACGGAAGACCTTGACGGTCGTGTATGGTGCGGTGCCGACCAAGGGCTTTTTGTCATTAACGACCCCACCAAATTCTTTGACAGTGATTTCTCTTTCGAACAAATCAAGATTTCCCGCAACGATGGCAGTGGGTTGGCAGACTATCTGCTCTCGGGAGTTCCCGTGACCTGCATTGCTGTGGATGGAGGTAATCGCAAGTGGGTGGGAACCAACAGCAACGGGCTTTATCTGATAAGTGCCGACGGACAGGAACTCCTGCAACATTTCCAAGCCGAGGATTCTCCCCTTTTGTCCGACAACATCCAGTGTTTGGCCATACACCCCACAACGGGTGTCGTGATGATAGGTACCGATTGTGGATTGTGTTCCTATGTGGGTGATGCCACAGAGGCAGAGGAAACGCTGGATGCCGACAACCTGTTGATATATCCCAATCCCGTTCGCCCTGATTACACCGGCCCCATTGCAGTGCGCGGACTGACGATGGACAGTGAGGTGAAGATTCTCTCTTCCACAGGTCAACTTGTGTGGAATGGCACTTCCAATGGTGGTTCCTTCGTGTGGAATGGCACGAACAAGGGTGGAAGACGAGTATCAAGCGGTGTTTACCACGTTGTGGCTAATACAGCCAGTGGCAAGAAGGCTGTCGTGGGACGTATCATTGTCATTAAATAAGTTCCTATATTTCACATCAGATATTGTATCAAGGGACAAATACGCACCATTGACAACCAAAAGAAGCAACTACATCCATAAAGCAAGAAAAATATTTGGGAGTTTCGGTGCTTTGTTGTATCTTTGCCACAATAGATAACCGAAAAACGGAGATACTATGAAAAGGATTTTGATTATGAACGGCCCCAATCTCAACCTTTTAGGCAAGAGAGAGACGGAGATTTATGGTGCCCTTGATTTTAAGACTTATCTGGAACAGCTGCGTGAACGTTATCCCAACGAGCGCATTGATTTCTTCCAGAGCAACATGGAAGGTGCTCTCATCGACAAACTGCATGAGGCTGGTTTTGGCAAGTGCGATGGTATCATCTTGAATGCCGGTGCTTATACCCATACAAGCATCGCCATCTATGATGCCATTAAGGCCATCACGACTCCCGTTGTAGAGGTTCACATTAGCAATGTCTTCGGCCGTGAGGAGTTCCGCCACAAGAGCATGATCAGCGGGGCTTGCTGTGGTGTGGTTACAGGCTTTGGGTTGGATTCCTATCGTGTGGCTTTAGAGGGCTTGTTGGGCTAAGTTTCCAACCTTGCACAGAAATTTGGAAGAAAACGAATTAGACGAGTATATTCGTCAACATATCGACCCTGAAGGTGACTACCTGCATCGGCTCTGGCGCGACACTCAGTTGCGTCTTTCGTATGGGCAGATGGCAAGTGGCCATGTGCAGGGTCGATTGTTGAAGATGTTCACCCGTATGATACGGCCGCAGTTGGCCGTAGAGTTGGGCACATTCAGTGGCTACTCAGCTTTGTGTATTGCAGAGGGACTGTGCGAGGGCGGGGTATTACACACATTCGAGGTGTATGATGAGCAGGAGGATTTCACTCGTCCGTGGATTGAGGGTTCGGAGTTTGCCGACCGTATAAAGTTGCACATCGGGGACGCACTGACGGCTATACCGGAGATGGATTTGCATGAGATAGACATGGCATTCATCGATGCCGACAAACGTCACTACACTGACTTCTACGAAATGCTGCTGCCGCGGATGCGCCCTGGTGGTTTTATCCTGGCTGACAACACATTGTGGTATGGCCATGTTGTGGAAGACCATACACGCGAAAGCGACCTCCAGACCTTGGGGATAAAGAAATTCAACGATATGTTGGTGGAGGACGAACGCGTGGAAAAAGTGATTGTGCCCGTCCGCGACGGACTGACGATTATTAGGAAAAAATGAGAGGGTCTCTAAATGGTAAATGGTAAATGGTAAATGGTAAATGACTAAATGGTAAATGAGAGATGGATAGTACAAGACAAAACAAGGTAGCACGTTTGATACAGAAAGAACTGGGCGAGATGTTTATCGCACAGACCCGCGCGATGCATGGTGTGATGGTAAGTGTCAGCCAGTGCCGCATTAGCCCGGATATGAGTGTGTGTCGCGTTTATCTGAGTGTATTCCCCAGTGAGCGTGCAGAGGAGATTGTGGGTAATATCACGGCTAACGTAAAACAGGTGCGCTACGAATTGGGCACACGCACGCGCCACCAGTTGCGCATCATTCCCGAACTCAAGTTTTTCGTGGACGATTCGCTCGACTATGCCGAGCACATCGATGAACTGTTGGGGAAATAATAATTAATTCAAGTTTCGCAAGTTCTGTATGTCTTGTAGATAGATGGAGTCAGAAGAAGAGAGAGGGAGATAGAAGACGAGTCCATTATGAATTACAGGTTATTTATCGCTTGGCGTTATCTCTTTTCCAAGAAAAGCCACCATGCCATAAACATCATTTCAGCCATTTCGGCGTGTGGCGTGGCCATTGCTACATTGGCCATGGTGTGCACACTGAGTGTGTTCAACGGTTTTCAGGGACTCGTAGCCGACCTTTTTACTGATTTTGACCCCGAACTGAAAGTCACGCTGGCAGAGGGTCATACATTCCCCATCAACGATGCCGCGATAAAAAATCTACGCAACCACAAGGACGTGGTCGTGGTCACCCCTTGTATGGAGGACCAGGCATTGGTCGTGCGCAATGGTCAGCAGGTGGTTGTGACGCTGAAAGGCGTCGATGACAACTTCATGCAGCAGACAGACCTTGCACATATCCTATATCCCGCACTTGAGGATAACGAAGAACTGGTTTTGCATGCCGATGTCCTGGAATATGGCCTTGTGGGCATACAACTTGCCATGCAACTTGCATTGAACGTCGATTTCGAGACCCCTCTCTTGGTCTATGCCCCCAAGCGAGGCGAGCGCGTCAATATGGCCAACCCCTTGAGCAGTTTCAACAGTGATGAACTCCTGAGCCCGGGTTGCGTGTTTCAGGTCAAGCAAGCCAAATACGACGCACACTACATTCTCACCTCACTCTCCTTTGCCCAGAATCTGTTTGACCAAAAGGGGCGCATCTCACAGGTAGAAGTGAAATTGGGCAAGGGAGCAAACCCCAAACGCGTCAAGCGCGAACTCATGCGGCTTCTTGGCGACCGTTTCGTCGTGCAGGACCGCTACGAACAGCAGGAAGACGTATTCCGTATCATGCGCATAGAGAAATTGATAGCCTACCTCTTTCTCACCTTCATTTTGCTGGTTGCCAGTTTTAACATCATCGGTTCCCTGTCAATGTTGCTGATAGACAAGAAACAAGACATTCGCACCCTATATAATCTGGGTGCCAAGCCCAAGGATGTGCGACGCATATTCATCTTAGAAGGCAACCTGATAAGTTTGATGGGTGCACTTGTTGGCATAGTCCTTGGGGTTGCCCTGTGTTGGGCGCAGCAGCACTACGGCCTCATCGCCATGGGACAGACCGAAGGAGCCTTTATTGTAGAGGCATATCCCGTTGCAGTCCATGCGTGCGACCTCCTGCTTATACTTGTTACTGTAGTTCTTGTCAGTGCTCTGATTGTATGGTACCCCGTCAGGAAATTAAGCTAAACCGCCCGCTTTACGTGATGCTCAAGCCCGTGGGGGCGCGGTGCAATCTGGCTTGCGACTATTGCTATTATCTTTCCAAGCAAAAGATTTATGAGTCATCGCCTCGCCATTTAATGAGCGAATCTCTGCTCGAACTGTTCATACAAGAATACATCTCGGCACAAACCACCGACGAAGTCCTTTTTACCTGGCATGGCGGCGAACCCCTGCTCCGCCCTCTTTCCTTCTATCGTCGTGCCATAGAGTTGCAACGCAAATACGCCGACGGCAAGACCATCAGCAATGCACTTCAGACCAACGGCACACTCATTACCGAGGAATGGGCACGCTTTCTCCACGACGAGGGCTGGCTGGTAGGTGTGAGCATCGACGGACCGCAAGAATTTCACGACACCTGTCGCCGAACCCCCGACAACCGTCCCTCGTGGGCAAAGGTAAGGAAGGGCATAGACCTCCTCAATCGTTTCCAGGTCGAGTGGAATGCAATGGCAGTGGTCAATGCCGTCAATGCCGACCACCCCCTGGACTTTTATCGGTTCTTCCGCGACGATTTACAATGCCGCTACCTCCAGTTCGCACCCATCGTCGAGACCGAACCCTCAATTTCCAGGCAAGGGACGGAGCAGCGAGTGCAGAGCCGAACTCGTTCGAACTATGCCGAGTCGCGTCGGAACTCGAACAAAGGTCAAGGGGCAAGGAACAAGGGACTTATTCCTCCCCTACAGGGGAGGTTAGGAGAGGTCACCCTTGCTCCCCTCACCATAACCCCCATTCAATGGGGCAATTTTCTTTGCGCCATCTTCGACGAGTGGATTTCACACGGCGATGCAGGCGAAATGTTCGTCCAACTCTTCGATGCCACCCTTGCCAACTGGTGCGGCATCACGCCCGGTGTGTGCACGATGGCGCGCTCCTGTGGCCACGCCGCCGTCATGGAGTGGAACGGCGACGTCTATGCCTGCGACCATTTCGTCTTCCCCCAATACAAGTTGGGCAACCTCAAGGAACAGCATCTGGTAGAAATGATGTACGGACCCCGGCAAACAGACTTCAGCCACATCAAGCAAGACCAGTTGTCCGACGATTGTCGTCAATGCGAGTGGCTTTTTGCCTGCAACGGAGAGTGCCCCAAGAATCGCATCCTCCCCGGCCGCCGCAACTATCTTTGCGAGGGCTACCGCCACTTCTTCTCACACGTCGCCCCCTGGATGGACAACGCGAAACGCCAACTGCAAGGCCGCGTGTAACGCCAGTTCATCGAAATGCCGGCTCATCACTGCATCCCGAATTGTAGATTGTCGGAGCAACATGGAGGGAGAAATACCAAGGGGCAAACTTCACTATACATTTCCAAGGCAATTGCACGTTATGTGGTGCAAGTGGTGCAGGTATAATTATAAAAAATATAAATTACGCGTACAAAAGTCAAAAGTCTATATCGATAGGCACTTTTGTATATAGTATTAAAAGTTATATAAACTACCTGCACCACTTGCACCACTTGCACCCCAAATACCATATACCCCCCGTCATCATTACCCAATCAACGCGGATTTAATACCCAATCAACGCATCATCATTGCTCCAATCAACGACGAATCATTACCCAATCAACGACGATTCATTGCCCAATCAACGCACATTCATCGTGAGTTCAACAACCTATATTTCGTCGGAATTCACGATATTCTTAGGCGGGTAAGAATACTATTCCTATAGCCGTAAGCAAGTATTCTTTTGCACGTATTCGTCTTTCTTAAAATTATAAGGGGTAAAATTCTATGGAAACATAGTGCGCGTGTGCGGAAAAAATTGTAATTTTGCAGCGCGAAACAGCATAGCAGTATGGAAAATGGCAAAAAAATTGGGCGCGCGCTGGTCAGTGTGTTTCACAAGGATGGCCTTGACGACATCCTACGCATGTTACATGAGCAGGAGGTGGAACTCTTGAGTACAGGTGGAACGCAGACCTTTATTGAGAGTTTGGGCATCCCCTGTCAGAAGGTAGAAGATGTGACGGGCTATCCCAGCATCTTGGGCGGCAGAGTAAAGACTTTGCATCCGAAGGTTTTTGGTGGCATTCTGGGTCGTCGCGCCTTGGAGAGTGACCAGACAGAGATGCAAAAGTACGAGATTCCCGAGATAGATCTGGTCATTGTGGACCTCTATCCGTTTGAGCAGACTGTGGCCAGTGGAGCCTCGGAACAAGATATCATAGAGAAGATTGACATTGGTGGCATTTCGCTTATCAGGGCTACTGCCAAGAATTTCAAGGATGTGGTGATTGTTCCCTCGAAAGAGGAATATGCCCCCTTGTCCGACCTCCTGCAAAAGCAGGGTGCAGAAACCACCCTGGAGCAGCGCCGTTGGTTTGCCACGCGTGCCTTTGGCGTTTCGAGTCACTACGACACCGCCATCCACCAGTGGTTTGAAGATGTTAAATAGAAAGTAAATTGTAAATAGTTTAAATATGAAATGGTTTTCTTTAAATAAGGAGATTGCCATGGACTTGGGTACAGCCAACACCATCATCATCTCGAACGGGAAGATTGTGGTGGACCAGCCCAGTGTGGTGGCTCTGGATCGTCGCACCGACCGCATGATAGCCGTGGGTGAGAAGGCAAAAGAAATGCACGAGAAGACAAATTCTGAGATACGTACCGTGCGCCCCCTGCGCGATGGTGTGATTGCAGACTTCGATGCATGTGAGAAGATGATTCGCGGTTTGATAAAGATGGTACATACGGGTCGTAGTCTGTTTAGCCCCTCCATGCGCATGGTGATTGGTGTGCCCAGCGGTTCCACCGAAGTGGAATTGCGTGCAGTGCGTGACAGTGCCGAACATGCCGGCGGTCGTGAGGTCTATCTGATTTACGAACCTATGGCAGCCGCCATTGGTATCGGACTGGATGTGATGGCACCCGAGGGCAACATGGTGGTTGACATCGGTGGCGGTACCACTGAGATTGCCGTCATTTCACTGGGTGGTATTGTGTCGAATAACTCCATCAAGGTGGCTGGCGACGACCTGAATGCCGACATCCAAGACTACATGAGCCGTCAGCACAATGTGAAGGTTTCGGAACGCATGGCAGAGCGCATCAAGATAAATGTAGGTGCCGCACTGACCGATTTAGGCGAACAGGCTCCCGAGGACTACATCGTCTATGGACCTAACCGTATCACGGCACTGCCCATGGAGGTTCCCGTGTGCTATCAGGAGATTGCCCACTGTCTGGAGAAGACGGTTGCACGCATCGAAGCCGCCGTGCTGAATGCGCTGGAGAACACACCTCCCGAACTATATGCCGACATTGTCCACAACGGTATTTGGCTGACAGGCGGCGGTGCTTATCTGCGCGGTTTGGACAAGCGCCTGACAGACAAGATAAACATACCCTTCCATGTAGCAGAAGATCCCCTGCACAGTGTTGCTAAGGGCACTGGCATTGCCTTGAAGAATATCGAGGAATTCTCATTCCTAATGTAATAAACCCTCCATAGCACTCGCATGAACACGCTATTGGAATACATACGAGCTTGGGGGCACTGGATTGTCTTTCTCTTGTTGGAGATAGTGAGTCTGGTGCTCCTATTTCGTTTTAATGCCTATCAAGGAAGCGTGTGGTTTACCCAAGCCAATGCGATTGCGGGAAAGGTAGTGGAATGGGAGTCGAAGGTCTCTTCATACACCCATTTGAAGGAGACGAACCAAAGTCTGACGGAGCGCAACCTGCAATTGGAAAGCGAAGTGGCTGCCCTGCGCGAACACCTGAAGAAACTTGAATACGACTCCACAGCTACGGAGCGCGCAATGGCCGAGCACCTGAAGGGGCTGAAGCAGATTCCGGCTCAGGTGGTGAACAACAGCATACGGTTGCGCGACAACCTGATTACCATCAACCGAGGAAAGAAGGACGGTGTGCACAGCGAGATGGGTGTAGTGAGCGGGACAGGTATTGTGGGCATAGTATCACAAGCAGGTCCACACTATTCGACTGTCATCCCAGTGCTGAATTCCCATAGTAACATCAGTTGCCGCCTGAAGGACTCGGAGTATTTCGGTTACCTGCGTTGGGACGGAGGCAATCCCCTACGCGCCTATATTGATGACATTCCCCGCCATGCACGGGTTCATAAGGGCGAGACTGTGGAAACGAGCGGCTACAGCAATGTATTCCCGGCGGGCATATTTGTCGGACGCGTCAAGCGCATACTGAATTCCGACGATGGATTGTCGTATAAACTGGAAATAGGCATGAGCACCGACTTTGCACGACTGCGTGAAGTCATTGTGATAGAAGAGGTGGAAAGTGAAAACTATAAGAGTGAAAAAGAGGACGCGCAATGATTTACCTATTCCTAAAACGGTTCCTTTTGTTGTTGGGCATATTGGCTCTTCAGGTGCTGGTGTGTAACAACATCCACCTCTATGGCTATGCCACACCCATGGTATGTGCACTCTTCGTAATTCGCATGCCCCTTAACGTCGGGCGCATCCCCTGTATGATGTGGGCTTTTGCATTGGGACTGCTGACGGACATGTTTTCCAACACCCCTGGGGAGACCGTGGGCTCGCTCACCTTTACAGCATTCGTGGCTCCCCCACTCCTTCAGGCCATGGTCACCAAGGAAAGTCTGGAAGACATGGTGCCAGACTATCGCACAATGGGTGTATGGAATCACATCCGATATGCAACCATACTCACCCTCGTGCAACATATCTCCTACTATGCCTTGGCATTCTTTTCTTTTTTCAACATGCAGCAGATACTGATATCGCTGGGCAGTAGCCTGTTGTTGTCGTTATTGTTCATCCTGTCATTGGAGTCGCTCGCCCATGGACAATAATGACTTCCAGTACAGCAATCGCAAATATGTCCTGGCGATGGTGGCAATTGCCATCATCATTATATACCTGTTGCGACTGTTTATGTTGCAACTGATGAGCGACGACTTCAAGACCAGTGCCGACTCCAACGCATTCCTGAAACAAATACAATTCCCAGCACGCGGTTCCATTAGTGACCGCACGGGCAAACTGCTTGTATATAACCAACCTTCGTATGACGTGATGGTGGTGTTGTCGGAGATGAAGAGCATGACGGAGCGCGACACATTGGAACTATGCAAGACTCTGGGCATTACCCGTGAGTGGCTCGAACATCGCATTCTGGAAATCAAGGATCGTGACCACAATCTCGGTTATAGTCCCTACACGCAACAACTCTTCATGAGCCAATTGTCTCCAGAGGAATATTCTGTATTCAAGGAAAAGAATTTCCTGTTTCCTGCCTTCTATACCCAAAAGCGAAATGTAAGGCAATATACCTACGACAACGCGGCTCACATTCTTGGCGATGTCGGTGAGGTCAGTCCTGCCGACATCGAGGCTGACAATTATTATCAGAGTGGCGACTACATCGGAAAATTAGGCGTAGAGCGTAGTTACGAACGGCAGTTGCGTGGAGAAAAGGGTGTGGAAATCCTGCTGCGCGATGCCCGTGGACGCATCAAGGGCAACTATCAAGACGGCAAGTTTGACCGTGCCCCCATCCCTGGCAAGAACCTGACGCTGAGCATTGATATCGAACTTCAGCAGTTGGGCGAACGACTGATGAAAGGCAAATTGGGCAGTATTGTAGCCATAGAACCCAGTACAGGCGAGGTGCTGTGCATGGTGTCCAGCCCTACCTACGACCCACGCATCATGGTGGGGCGTCAGCGTGGCGAGAACAACCGTCGGCTTACGGCAGACCCCATGAAGCCTCTGCTCAACCGTGCCATTATGGGACAATATCCCCCTGGCTCTACCTTCAAAACCTCACAGGCACTGACCTTTCTGGAAGAGGGCATTATTACGCCACAAACCACCTACCCATGCAGTCATGGTTTCCACTTTGGTCGCCTGACAGTCGGTTGTCACGGTCATGCCTCTCCCATCCCCCTCATTCCCACCATTGCCACCTCGTGTAACGGATATTTCTGCTGGGGGCTCTATCACATGCTGGGCAACCGCAAGAAATACAGCAGTGTGCAAGAGGCCATGACCACATGGAAGGACTACATGGTGTCGATGGGCTTTGGCTATCAACTGGGAATCGACCTACCGGGTGAGAAACGCGGCATGATACCCAATGCCGACTTCTACGACAAGCACTTAGGTAAGTCGTGGAGCGGACTGAGTGTCATCTCCATCGCCATCGGACAGGGAGAGGTGACACTGACACCCCTGCAAATTGCCAACCTCGGAGCCACCATTGCCAACCGCGGCTACTACATCACGCCACATATCGTCAAGAAGGTGCAAGGCGAAAAGCTGGACACGACCTATCAGAGCAAGCACTATACAAAGGTGTCGCGCCAAAACTACGAGGCCGTGGTGGCAGGTATGCGTCAGGCGGTTGTGGGCGGAACCTGTCACAGTGCCAACAACCCTTGGTATGAGGTGTGTGGCAAAACGGGTACGGCACAGAACAAAGGACACGACCACAGTGTGTTCATGGGCTTCGCACCAAAGGAAAAGCCCCAGATAGCCGTAGCCGTATATGTGGAGAATGGCGGTTGGGGTGCCACTTATGGTGTGCCCTTCGGTGCACTGATTATGGAGAAATACATCAATGGCAAGCTGTCGCCAGAGAGCGAAGCAAAGGCCGAAAGTTTTGCAAGCAGAACCATCTTCTATGGCAACACCGAGAGATAAGGAACGCGGAATACTGATGTCGATGGACTGGGTGACCATTGTCATCTACATTGCCCTGCTGGGGCTGGGTTGGATGAGTGTGTGCGGTGCCTCATACGATTTCGACCAAGGACTTCACTTCTTTGATTTCTCCACACGAAGCGGAATGCAGATAGTGTGGATACTGACTTCATTCCTTCTGGCAACCGCCATCATGCTCACCGACGAGCGATACTACGACACTTTTGCATATCTCATCTATGCGCTATTCATATTGCTGTTGGCGGCCACGCCTTTCTTGGCGCACGACATCAAGGGTTCCCTTTCATGGATTAAGATAGGCTCGTTCAGCATACAACCTGCAGAGTTTGCCAAGTTCGCCACTGCATTGTGTGTGGCAAAATATATGGGTTCCAACGATTACAACATCTCCCGTTGGTGGCAGTTTGCACTCACTTGTTTGCTTTTCATCCTACCCATGGGACTCATTGTCCTACAGAAAGAGACTGGCAGCGCATTGGTATATCTGGCATTTTTCCTCATGCTCTATCGAGAGGGAATGCCTGGTTCCGTACTCTTTGCCGGTGTGTCGGCAGTAGTCTATTTCGTAGTAGGTATTCGATTGGAGCCAGAACCTCTATTTGGAATAGAGGCCATCAGTATGGGCAAATTTCTGGTCATGTTGCTTATCCTGCTCTTCGTAATTGGGTTGATGCGTGTATATACAGAGAAGGTCGCACCCGTACTGCGTGTGGCAGGTTATGGACTGGGACTTACTCTCTTCTCCCTTCTTTTCAGCAAATACATCATTCCCTTCGACATAACTTGGGTGCAGTTAGGTATATTGGCATGTGCTGTCATATACCTAATCTACCTTGCCATACGCCAGCGGCTCTGGCAGTATGCCCTCATTGCGATATTTGCCGTCGGTTCGCTTACACTCTACTACTCCGCCGACTACATGCTCAACAATGTCATGAAGGAACACCAGCAGAAGCGCATCCGCGTGCTTCTGGGCATGGAGGACGACCCGCGCGGTGCCGGTTACAACGTCATTCAGGCAAAGATAGCCATCGGCTCGGGCGGATTGCGTGGCAAGGGCTTCCTCAACGGTACGCAGACGAAACTCAAATACGTGCCGGAACAGGATACCGACTTCATCTTCTGCACCGTAGGAGAGGAGGAAGGATTTGTGGGATGCGCCATCGTGTTGCTGCTCTTCCTCGGGCTGATACTCCGACTTATACAACTGTCCGAGCGACAGCCCTACGCCTCTGGCCGCATCTATGGCTATTGTGTGCTCAGCATCTTCCTATTCCACGTCTTCATCAATGTCGGCATGGTGCTTGGTCTCACCCCCGTCATCGGCATCCCGCTCCCCTTCTTCAGCTACGGCGGCTCCTCACTTTGGGGCTTCACTATCCTGCTCTTCATCTTCCTGCGTATGGATGCCGCCCGCAACCGCTATCAGCACCGATAGAAAATGAGAGAACGCCGAAGGGGTCGCGAGCGAACAGCGAGAACGAAGTGGCAATGAGAAAATGAGCAGTGAAAAATGGTATATGTAAATGAGAAGCCTTCAAAAACTTCCCTCTTCTTTGGTGACTCGCTCGGGGTTCGAACCCGAGACCCCAACATTAAAAGTGTTGTGCTCTACCAGCTGAGCTAGCGAGTCAGCCCGTTTGCAAACTTTTTTCTGAGTTTGCGGCTGCAAAGATACGAATAAGCGAGTGAAAAAACAAATTTATTTGCAGTTTTCTGAACCGAAGGAGCAGCGAGAGCCATCAAGCGTGCTTGTTTGGCCGAGTCGCGAATGAGGAAGGCGAAGCCAACGGGAGTATCTAAAACCGTAGGTTAAAGATACGAATAAGCGAGCGAAAAAACAAATTTTGGAGCAGTAAATGCAAAGATATACTTGCATTTTCTTCGCTTTCTTTGCAACGTCGCGGCAAAATTCGCTCGCGCCCCCTTCGGCGTTGCGGATATAGTTGTCGCGCTATTTAGAGTTTTAGCGGACACCAATAAAAAAAGAAGGTTGTCTCACGACAACCAATCTTTCATTAACCTTAAATCTAATACCATGAAAAACACTGATGCAAAGGTACGGACTTTTTACAAATCTGCAAGAAAATTTATTGATTTATTATAAAAACACATCCATTTCTTGATATATATCAATTATACGGTTTCATAAATTCTTTCGTATAGTTAAGGTTTTCGTCTTCGTTTTCGTTTTATAATCCGAGTACTTTGTGCAATTCGTGTTCGTAGAAAAAAAATAATAAGACCTTAAAATCCAATCCCTAATCCTTTAGTCTTTAGCCCTTGCATTTCAGCGCAAGACACTTATAAACCTCCATATAATGCCGAACCTTCTTTCCCCAAATCATATTCTCATACACATACGCTTGCGCGTTCATACCCATCTCCTTCAGGGGGGCTTTATTCCGATATGCCCACAGTAGTTTTTCGGCAAAAGCGTGCAAATTCACCTCATAGTCATTAGCCACAGGAACTTTCAGCAATACATCATCCGGGAAAGCATCCTGCCCTCCAGCATCAAAGCAGAGTGTAGGACACCCCAAAGCCGATGACTCCAACACCGACATCGAACCCGAGTCACGGAAAGCAGGATACACCGAAAGACTGATACCCTTTAGCATAGTCAACAACTTTGTGCGCTCCATGAAAGGTATCATCTCTACATATTTCGTTAGTCCATACTCCTCTACCCAGCTTTTCACAAGTTTCTGTTCCTCTTCATACCGTATACCTATCAGTCGAATCTGGAAATCCTTGATATCCTTCTCCACAAATGCCAATGATGCAGCATGCAGGAATAACCTCAGTCCCTTCCAATCCAGTGCCTTCCCAGCATACGCCATCTCAAAAGCCTGCGACTGAATATTGTTATCTGGGATGTGAGAAAAATCTTTAAGACTAAACCCAATGGCAGGGAACACCTCAATGGCATTCTTCTCACAATACGGCTCCAGCCTTGCCTTGTTCTCCCTTGTCGAGCACAGCACATACTTCGGAGCTGGGCTACGCTTCATCCATCTTTTCCAAAACCACAAATCCCATCCCCTCCTACGCACCCTCTCTTTACGCAGGGTATGAGCCGACAAGTCTTGCTCAAATGCAGGATTAATTGTTTCAGCCCCCCCAATGGGTCCCATCACAAATGGTACATCAAGGAAGAGCCCAGGCGACGGAGTCCGATACTGATTAAAAGTCAGGTGATGAATCACATCAAAGTGCAGTTTCCTGTGCCATTCCTTCACTTTCTTGCGCACCATCAGTTGCCACAAGATGTAGTTATACTGTTCCCCCCATCGACTCATCATCTCCTTTTCATAATACATCCACCCTGGAATATCATAAAATAAGAAATGTAAGTTCGTAAGCGCACCATTCTCATTTCGTAGTGCTAACGTTTCGTTAATCCTCTCCCTACAGCGGGAACGTGTCAGCACGTACACCTCCACTTCAAGGAAAGTTTCAGCCATATTCAATGGCACATTCCATCCCACTCCATATTCCGAACCCGCACCAGGTTCACAGGCGTATGCACTAAACAATATTTTCATAAATCCCTCTTATATCCTCATTATACCTTTGAGGCGAGAAACGACGTTCCACAAAATCGTAGGAGTATTCAGCCATTTCGTGGCGCAGGTTTTCATCATCCATCAACACACGCATCTGCTTTGCCAATCCCTGCCAATCTCCGAAATCAAAAGTCAGCACATTCCTCCCTTCCTCAATAACATCAGGCAACCCACCTACAGGCGTGGAAACTACAGGAATACAGTGTTCCCAAGCCTCCAATACCACCATCGGAAAACCCTCTTGATAAGAGCACAAACACAATATCGATGCCGCCTCAAAATATTCTTTTTTCCGTTCGCCCATAATATAGCCAGTAAAATCCACGGATTCCCGTAGCCCCATATCTTCAGACATCTGACAAAAGCGTTCGACCTCTCCGTTACCCAAAATCGAGACGCGCCAATCTGGATAATCATCCTTGATGTTTCTCCAAGCCTTCAACAACAATTCGGGAGCCTTATTGTCATTCAGATAGCCCGCCATCAATATGCGTTTCTCTTTCTTTACCCAATCTACCTTTTCCACATGTGTACTGGCATTATACACGACTGTCGTGGGTACCCCAATGCAGGGAAACCACTCTTTGAACAATCGTTCCCATTTCTTTGCCAAAAGAATTATCAAATCCGCACGCCTAAGACACCATAGGAAGAGCCTGTTCTTTTTATGCTCCTCAAGTTGGTTACCCATGTGAATGTGCATAATTATCTTCTTCCGCCCCACCCGTGCCAACAAGAACACAGGCAATTGTATAATCAGACATATTCTGTCTGGAACCGTATGGAAATGTACGATGTCATACCGCCAGATAATGAACAGGGCAATAAAATAGGCTTTCAGTGCATACCACATCTTCCAGGCATAGTTGCGCTGAATCTGTGTTCCGAGCCAATAGCAATCAAACTCTTTCCACAAAGGCATTCGCTCCATCATTCGGATGACCGATGCCACACCCCCCGCGCTCTCCCTCGCGGAGCCCACCATCATTACTCTCATTCTTCGTTTTATTCTCAATCGATATCTTAACAGGCTCCTTCTGGTATCTTAGTGATGCCATACAGAGTCCTAACAACATAAAGTATCCCATGCCCTTACCAGACAAATACGAACTGTCTGCCGTTTGTTCTATGGCCAAGCATGCTGTAGCCATCATTGCGACACGGTATAGCCTGCCATCCTTCAGTTGATAAATCTGTTTAATGCGACGTTTCCAAAATACACAGAAAAGGAACACACCCACTACGCCGAATTCTGCTAATGTGGGGTAATAAGCATCTGCGATAAAACCGCCACCTCGGTCTAATCCCCACACTTCATCTAATCCATACTTTGGATACAATGGAGAATAGTATTTCCATGCCGCATTCGTGGCGAATGTGCCCATCCCAGAACCAAACGGGAAATAATCTCTCAGTATTTTCAAGGAAGTTTTATATGTCCTCGGTCGGGCAAGCTCTTCATTTTCCCAGCCATCCACAAAATACACTTTGAATCGTTCCCAAGTAAAGAAAATCGCGATCACGGCGACCATTGCAATTTTCCATTGACTCTTTAGAGAAGAAAAACGTATTTTCTTCTGCACAAAAAATATTAGGGCAATGAATACTACAACCTCTCCCACGAATTTCATTTTGGGGGCCAAGAGCCCAGTACAAACCAATAATAATGCAATGTATCTATTGCGTTTTGTCGCCTTTGTAAACAGATAATACGACATTCCTGTCGTAATGGCCAATTGGCCCAATACAGGAAACTCTGCATCTCCTCCCACTGGATGATACATAATCCACGCCCCCAGTGTCAGTATCATGGAAATCAGCATCATCCGAACTTGCCTTTGTGTAAATCGTGGCGATAATATCCATGTACAATATATCACTGAATAAGGCCGTATCTGCTGCACCAGATCCAACCACACAGAATCCGCCACATTCACTGCCATCAACAACGAATATAAAATATAAAAGATCAAAATCCCTAAAAATGCCAGCGCCTCCTCCACACATGTATTGTCAGTACGCCGACCATACTGCGTAATTGTATAGCCTATAAGTATCACCGTCATGAATTCATCCACATATCCCATGCTCGGCAGGTCATTAAAACCCACACACGTAGGATAATAGAATATCCAGAACCAAGTAAAGAAAGTGCTGACTTTCATATTTTAACGCTAAGATTTGCGTTAATCAACGCCTCATGGCGTTGAACGTCCTCATCCGTAAACCGTTGTCCTATTATCTTTGCAGGTACCCCGCCGATAATGCTATACGGAGGGCACGAGCGCGTCACGACGGCTCCTGCCGCCACAATGCTACCACGCCCTATTGTTACCCCCTTTAGGATGGTCACGTTCGCTCCACACCATACATCATCTTCTATCACTACAGGCGCATCATTCTCTGGCAATTTCTCCACATTGTCCAAGATATAACTCCCCACCACATCCGTCCGATGGTCACCTGTAATTATAGTTGGTCGTGGTCCGAACACTACCTTCTTGCCAATTGTTAAAGGAGCCTCCGTACAATAAAACACACTCCCTTTCGGTATGCTCGTCCCGTCCCCTATTGACAGGTTCCACAATCCTTTCAGGTCACTCTGCGACGGGCGCAAGTACACACCCCTTCCACAATATTTCATTGCCCCTTTATAGAATATACAAAGCAATTTATCCCACAAGTACGGCAATATAGCAGTGCTCTTAATTATAATGCTTGAGATTCGTTTCATCATTTACGTAATGATTTTGCTCTTATCAAAAATAATACAAACCATTCAGGCAAAAAACTCTTTATTTTATCTTTTATACTGAACTTGTCTCCTATCCAAGACCCTGAATAGTGATGAACAGTTCGGGTATTGGAGGTAATATGCATCTTACCTGTAATCACATTAATGGGACAAAAATATTCACGTGGATATATATATACGCCATCCACTTTTTGAATCCCAGATATTTCTTCAAGTCCATTCTTTTTTAATATCTCCGTCGTGATATGCACCACAGTTGTCATAGAACGGATGTCTGGTTTGAAATCAAATACCGCAGACTCATAATACGCTAAGATTTTTTTTATCAGGCCGAGGCCAGGGTTTACCCCAAGGCCGAGGCCAGGGTTTACCCCAAGGCCGAGGCCAGGGTTTACCCCAAGGCCGAGGCCAGGGGCGACGCTCAGCGTCGCCCCTTTCTCTGCATCCGATTCACAACCCATGAAACACCCTTGTTCTATAATGTCATCCATCGGGCGAATCACCTCCACATCCGTATCAAAGTACAATCCCCCATATTTATACAGAATCCAGAATCGTGCATAATCGCTCACAAAGGCATATTTTCCCAGTCGATATGCCTCTGCGGTATAGGGAATCATATTCACATCAAAGAATAACCTCTTGTCATATAGAGAATTTTCGTTTGGGTTAGTTTTTTTTGCTTCGTCTTCGTTTTCATGCAATGGCACTTCAACCCATTGCCATATTTCATAGTCAGGCAGGAACTTCCGCCACGAAGCGATACACCGCTGTGCCAATTCTGGCAATGGATTCCCTCCAAACCAGCAATAATGTATTATCTTGGGTATCATCTCTTAGAAATAGTTCGTTGTGTTAATCCACGGATCTGGCCCAATAGTTATTTTATTTGGATTTGTGTTTAACCATGCTCCCCACCAACCAAAAGAACTGCTTGTTATAATTTGATGTTTACATGCAGCCATAAGTTGCATATCTCTAAAACTATCCATCGACTTGTTCCAATCTATGAAATGTATTTCGTCTTTTACTGTATTTAAACCGAGAACATTAGCATTTCTTTTTGTCCATTCCACACTATCTGGATCGCAGAAGACAAAAAATATTGGATTATTTGTATGTTTCTTTATAAAACCCACTGCCTTTTTGAAATATCTTGTAGCATATAATGCATAGTTCAATCCTAACAAATCTCCTCTACGCGCATGGATGGCCACAGACTCGTGGGATTGAATATATCTCATTGCTTGCTCATTCTGATTATCTTTAATGGAAGGAAATACAAAGGTTCTTCGAATTTCATCTTCTATTAGTTCAATTCCACTGCCCTTCATTTTAAGACTCAAACGTTGTCCTGTAAACACATTCTTGTCCGTTTTTAAAAACAAGTCCTTCGAATAATTATAAATTTTTCCTTCTACACGCCTTCTACGCACATATTGTTGTAAATAAATGTATGGGAGAAACCTTTCAAGCCTATCCTTAATTCTACGCGACAATGGTTTATGCCTTTCATTTACCATTCTTGGCCATCCTGGCGACTCAAAATCTCCACGTATGTTTTCCAAACATAAACCATACTTATTTAGTGCTCTCGTTATATATACTGGATAATTCCAATTCTTCTCCCAAAACTTACTCAAGTTCACCTCTTCCATAATATTTTCCCATTCTGAAACAGTGAAAAGAGATTTAACATTTGGAGCCTTTATTTCAAATACCCGCTCTAATTCATAACCATTCCATTGGCAAATGGATTTTCCAGCCTCATCTATATCATAAATCATATTTTCAATATAGATATCATCATTGGGATTTGCCCTTTTCATTGCCAAATACTCACAATACGAAAGCATCTGGTTCCCAAGTCCTGATTCTATATGTATTACCTTTATTGCCATTATCGCCCTCCTAAGAATAATCTATTCAACCATGTCTTCTTTCCACAGTATTTTAGAAACACACATGAAAGCCATATGATAACACCCGCTAATACTATAGGATAAATATTATTGTGAGTTATGTTTATGTCTAATTGTCCCATAACCTTATAATATATTGTCAGTAGAATGTTTGATAAACAATATATTCCTATGGAATAACGACTTAGCGTGCAGATCACATTTTTAACTCCTATTTTCAGATACTTATTTACTAATGGGATTAGCGATAGGAAGCAAAGACTAGCAACAAAACCAATGAGACAACGCAATGTGTCTGTTCTCAACTGATGTAAACTAAACTTGCCATTACGAATAAGACAGACTCCACTGGAATAGATATATAATTCTCCTTTAAATATATATATGCACATATCAAAAATACAACCACAGCAATAAATACACAAACTAAAGATGTGTGTTCAGATATCATTGGCTTTTCAAATAAAAAATTATAGAGATAACCCAAAATAAAAAAAGTAAACATATAATTATGGGTTTTGTACAAATAATCTTCATTGACAAACCATAGTCCAAAATTAATTGCTAATAATAATGCTGCTACAATCATCCTATCTCTTGAAAGTAATGTTATAGAACTTACTACAAAGCAATTAAATAAGACTGATGTCAAGAACCAGAAACCATTTTCATAAGTACCCAAGATGAGTTTCACCCCCCCCCCTCATGTATTATGGTTGGGATTAAAACCAGCACAGATATTGTACAATATGCGAGATAGGGTATTCCTATAGACTTGAACTTTGAGAGAATAACTTCTTTGAATGGCTTTTTATTACTGTAATAAAAGAGGTACCCACTTATTGCCATAAACAATGGCATATGAAAAGAATAAATACCTTTAAATACATTATCTTTCCAATAGCAACCCACCTCTTCATAATTATATCCAAAACCAAATTGAATAGCATGTCCCCATACAACAAGAAATATCAATATACCCTTTGTGATATCCAATGACGAGTCTCTCATCTTCTACACCTCATATTCATTATCTTGCAAAAAAGATAAAATTCGTTGCATACTATATTCCCACCTTCCATATTTCATTGCCATCTCTTTATTCCTATCAACCAAAGGCTGGTAATCTCCAAGATGCTCTAATATTTCCATCATCTGAGCATTGCTATTTTTCAAATCCGCCTCAATTACGGGATTATATCCCAACAAGTCCACCAGCTCTTGGGGAGCATGCCCGACAAGCAACGCACCTGAAAACATACCTTCCCAGTAACGCTGTGTCAAGGTTTCTATTCCACCAGACTCCTCTGGGTCTGTCATAGATTTAGGGAATGACATAACAATTTTTGTTTGTGCCAATGCATCATATAGTTGTTGGGAACTAAAAATGTTTTTTCCATTCACCTTCCCGTGAATATATTTCACAGAATCTGGCAAACTATACTTGACGACATTGTCTATTTCCCGTCCATATTCAAGCATATCATACTTTCTATATCGTATTGGGCCACTGGAATAATATCCTTTTTCATCCAATCCTTCTGTAATCGCAAGTATATTCATAGAGGGGAATTTCTCTTTAATGAAAGTTGCAACCTGAGATGAGGTAAATATCGCCGTTTGCACATTATTTTTTTTCATCCAAGCACACATTTTGTCAAAGTAACAAGGCCAACAATCCCAGACCAAGGGAATTATTTCGTATCGGACATAATCTGGAAATGTATCAAATGACATGGATACAGGAGTCACAAAGCGCAACCGTGCCTCCTTTTTGCTTTTCCACAATGTAGGCAGTTCCCATCGATAGGCTAAACCGTGCAAAAAACGCCACGGGTAATGTGCCTTGGCAACCTTCCCACCAAACTTTTTCCACGCCTCATACGGTGCCTGCTTGAAATTCAAGAACCCAGAATGGTGATATGGTGCTACGGCCTTAACGAGTTTCATCTATTAATCTTAACGAAAACAAAATACAAGAACCAAGTCCCCTTTATACTTGAGGTGTCGTACCTTCAGTTATCGCATTTTTTGCACCTACTCTATCGCGATTCATAATAGGAGCAATCGACAACTCCTCACGTAAGGAGTTGATAATATCGAGAAGTGCTTATCCTTTTTCGTACAAATGCCGTAGGCATACAATTTTGGTGCTTCGAGTATCATGCAGGAGGCAGATTCTCAAAGGGTTACAGCGAGCGGAATGCCTTTTGACGGCTAACTGAGGCTGTTTCATTCTATAAATACGGGGATAAAGATACGAATAAGTGAGGGAAAAGACAAATTTATTTAAGTTTTTTCCAAGGTGAAGCCTATCTTCGAGGTTGACCTTAACGATAACCTTAACGATAACCTTAACGATAACCTTAACGATATAACCTTAACGAAAACAAAAACAAAAACGAAAACGAAAACGGAAAACGGAAAACGAGCGAAAAGACAAATGGGGGAATTCCAGAAAAGGAAATCGCTAAGCCTCTTGTCATTAAAGGTTTAGCGATTGCTTTAGAGTTAAACTCGTACCCAGAGCCGGAACATAACCGCCTCTAACAAAAGAAAGAAAAAGAAACAAAGTAACTGATATACAATCATTTGCGAAGTTTTGCGATTTTTCTGATTTTTGACAAAACACCCCATTTTTGCCCTTGTTTTGTTAGAATTAACACCTTTTTAACACCCCAGAATTAAAACTTTTTGTACCTTTGCAAACGAAAAGAAAACATCGGTAAATAACGGAGCAGTGAGCGCAGAGCCAAGCTTGCTTGGGCTATGCCGAGTCGCGACGGAATTCGACAAAGTCAAATAAGCGAGTTATGGCAGAATCAAGAGGCAAGAATAAGAACCTCGTGGAAGCAGGAAATCCGCGATTATTGAAGAATTTGGTGAAAAATGACACTGAATATAGCCTATATTTGGAGTATCAGATGGGTTATAATCGGGACAACGGCACATCCATTCGCAAGAAGGAAAGTCTGTCGCTGTATCTTTTGGCATCACCCCGTACACCCATCCAACGACAGCAAAACAAAGAGACATTGGAATTGGCCAAGAAGATTCGTTTCGAGCGTGAACAAGAGTTCCTGGACAACCGCGAGGGTTACCGATTGAAGAAAGAGAAGGGCATCAACTTTCTCGACTATTACCAGTCGTACATCAGCAGCTACACCAAGAAGGACATCCGCATGATTCAGATAGCCCTCAGTCGTTTCAAGGACTTCCTTGCAGAGTATCATCCGCTGTTGAAAGACTTTATCCGGCCCGATGCCATCACTCATGAAATGATGGTGAAGTTCGCTGAATATCTTCAGACTCGTAGCGTGGGCGAAGGGGCCAAGAGCATCTTGCAGCGATTCAAAAAGGTGGTGCGCTCTGCCGTAGATCAAGGCATCATGGCGAAAGATCCATGCAAAGAAGTAGTTTGTGTTGTTGATGACCAAGTGCTGAAGAAGGATGTGCTCTCACAAGAGGAAATCCAGAAACTCATGGATACCCACTATCAGTTTGAGAAAGAGAACGTCCGTAATGCCTTCATCTTCTGTCTCTATACAGGTATGCGTTTCTGCGATGTCAAAGATCTGCGCTACTCGAACATTGACTATGCCAACAAACTCCTGCGCTTTGAGCAGGACAAGACCAAAGGACACTCCGCCCGTAGTTGGGTCACCATTCCCCTCAATGATGGACTCATCCATCTGGTTGGCAGGCCAAAAGAAGGAGAGACAAAAGAATCTCTCGTTTTCAACCTCCCATCATACGAAAGCTGCTGCAAGTCCGTCAAGCGGTGGGTTAAACGTGCCGGCATCGATAAGCACATCAGCTGGCATTGCGCTCGTCACTCCTTCGCCGTGAACATTCTCAACAACGGTGCCAACATCAAGACCGTTGCCAGCCTCCTTGGTCATAGCGGTTTGAAGCACACCGAGAAATACACCCGTGCCGTTGACAAGCTGAAAGAGGATGCCATCAACAGTCTGCCAGCACTCAACCTATAGCATTGATTCATTTACTGGCGAAAAGAGAAGATATATTTTCCCTTCGCCAGCAAACATCATTGTTCTGGCAAAAGAAGAATAAGTTTAGTCCACATTGCGCATATATAGCAAGGGGTGTACTAAATGCGAAAAGACTCTGTGTAATTTTGTGGGGCGGATACAAAACAAGAATTAGAAACACAAAAAGTGCTAAAAACGAGTTATTATTCAACATTTAGTTAGGTGATTTAACAAATTATGTCTATCTTTGCACATGTAAATAGCTAAAATCATAATAGATGACGAAAAAAGATTGTCAAAACAGAATTAGAGTGGTGTTGGCCGACAAGCAGATTACTAACCGATGGCTTGCCGAACAGATGGGTGTCACCGACATGACCGTTTCACGGTGGAAAACGAACAAGATACAGCCCTCCATGGCACAATTCGTTGAGATTGCCCGTCTGCTACAGGTTGACATCAAAGACCTGCTGGAAGTGGATTTAGAAACCCAAAACAAAAAATTGTAATTATCATAAAGCCTTAAAACAATAACGACAATGGACGGATACAAAAATATAGAGATTAAGAACTATAGAGGTGTTGACCATCTGAAGATAGATGGCTTTTCTCGTGTCAATATACTTTTGGGCCAGAATAGCTCAGGGAAAAGTTCTGTCCTTGAATGCCTTTTGTTAATGATGGGGATGTCCAACCCTGACCTGCCTCAGACCATCAATTCTATCAGGTCACGAAGTTTCAGCAGTTTTGCTGATTTGGGCTATCTGTTCCATAAATATGACCTGAAGGTGAAGCCAGAGATTGCTGCCGAACTGTTTGATTCTACTAAACGGCATTTGATTCTTGATCTGACTTACGTCTTTGATGAGAAATCCCAAGCTGGCATTCCAAACGGGCAGATACCAACCTCAGAAACAAAGACTTTCCTGAATACGCTGAAGATGCTTTTCGATGTTGAATCTGGTCAACAAAAGAGTACGCACGAGTGCAGCTTGACGGTCAATCAGCAAGGATTGATATCTAACAAGAAACTAGCAGAAGGCTATTTGGAAAAGAACAGCGTGGCTCTCCTTCCTGCTGATTTGGCTGCTGGTAATCCGGCCAATGACCTGGTCGAGTTGGCAAAGCGGAGGTTAAAAGATACCGTAACAGAGCAATTAAGGCATTTCGATAGGC
>FLNZ01003237.1_pt1 | contig 31676 bp, 22 predicted proteins | sample 1140391 | NCBI WGS metagenome assembly FLNZ01 (sample SAMEA3878171, study PRJEB12797) | bioreactor metagenome | biome: Moose rumen | place: Sweden | collected 2011-10 | reverse complement strand
CGTACTCTTCAAGACAACATTCTTGGAGAACTGGGGTAGTGGTGTCGGCCGTATCATGGATGCCTGTCGAGAAGCTAACCTTCCTGAGCCTGAGTATAATCAGAACGCATCTTTCGTTTGGGTAACATTCAAAAGAAATACCATACAAGCGTACAACCATACAACCCCCATAACCCCACAAGTTAAAAACCCCTCAACCCCCTCAACCCCCTCAACCTCAAAGCGAGAGGATGCTAAGTTGAGAAGGTTGAGAACATTATTATCTGCAATAGGAGAAAACGGTGCTAGCCTGAAAGTTCTCATGGAAGCGATGCAGCGTAAAGACAGGAAGGGGTTCGTTTCCACATATATTACTCCTAACATAGATACTGGATATATAGCCATGCTATACCCAGAAACACCGAATCATCCGATGCAGTCCTACTACTTAACCAACAAAGGTAGAGAGGCCTTGACCAATCTTTGAGTGCAATATCGACTTTCACTTCCTACGAAGGCAGAGGATGCTAGCCAAAATTCTTTCGTCGAAACGAATGAAATTCTAATTTGGCAGTTCAAACTGCCGAAATGATGATGTTTAATCGTATTGAATTGTGATTAAGAACATTTATTGGCTTTCTGCAATTCTCTCTTCATTCCGGCAATGAGCCTACAATTCATCCCTAATTCGTGCTTTTCTGGTGGGGAAAATGGGACTCACTTTGCACGAATCCTTGCAGATGTGGGGAAAATGTGGGGAAGATTAAGAAAAGAAAAATCGCTAAACCTCATGTTTTTAAAGGTTTAGCGATTGCCGTCGAGTTAAACTCGTACCCAGAGCCGGGGTCGAACCGGCACGGGTTGCCCCACTGGTGTTTGAGACCAGCGCGTCTACCGATTCCGCCATCTGGGCTGGTTGTGGGTGCAAAGGTATAACAAAAAATTAAAAATCAAAAATTATAAATTAAAAATTAAACTAAATTTGTATGTTTGATGTAGTTTTTTGCCAATTATCGGGATAATGGCATGCCGTTTTGTCCTTTTTTGATTTTTTAAGGGATAAATGTATATGTGCGTGCGCAAAAAGTAGTATCTTTGCAGCGATTTTATGGAAAGAGTCCAAAAACTAAGCGTATAAATCAACATTACAGTATATGAAAAAGACATTTTTTATGGCAATGGCAGCCGCCTTTGTACTGACGGGCTGCAGCAAACTGGGTAAGATGACGGAGGATAACTTTAAGGTGACACCCACACCGTTGGTAATGGTTGGTGGTGAGGTGCCTGCCGAAATCACGGTTACCTTCCCTGAGAAATACATGAAGAAGAAGGCTGCCATCACCATGACCCCTGTGCTCCGCTTCCAGACGGGTGAGGCGAGTTCGCAAAGTGCAAGTTTCCAAGGCGAAAAGGTGGAGGGAAATGGTACAGAGGTAAACTACCGGTTGGGCGGTGTCTATAATATGCGTGCCAATTTCCGCTATACACCTGATATGCTCAAAAGCGATTTGTATATGACCTTTGAGGCTCGCATGAAGAAGAAGATGGTGGAAATGCCAGACGTAAGAATTGGATATGGCGTATTGTCCACGGCTGACCTGTTGGCGCGCTGCCTTGATTCTTCTGGCACCGCTTTGGCTCCCGACCAGTTCCAGCGCGTAATCTCGCAAAAGCAGGAGGCCAACATCAAGTTCCTTATCGCCCAGTCAACATTGCGTACCAGCGAATTAGAGAGCGTGGGTATGAAGGACCTGATAGCCGTGCTGAAGGAGATTAACGATAACGCAGAGGGTCGTGCATTGGATGCATTAGAGGTGAGTGCGTATGCTTCTCCCGATGGCAGTTACAAACTGAACGAGCGTTTGGCAGAACGCCGTCAAGATGTGTCGGCTGAGTACCTGAAGCAGCAACTGAAGAAGATAAAGTTGGATGCCGATATCCGCACCCGCTATACGGCTGAGGACTGGGATGGTTTCCAGGAACTTATTCAGGCCAGCAACTTACAGGACAAGCAGGTCATACTGAGTGTGCTCTCGATGTATAAGGATCCTGAGGAACGCGAGCAGCAGATTCGGAACATGAGTGCCATATATACCGACATCAAGGACGGCATCATGCCTGAGTTGCGTCGCGCACGCCTGATGGTGAACTATGAGGTGATTGGGCGCAACGATGTGGAGATATTGGAACAGTACAAGAGTGACCCCACGAAACTGAGCCTCGAGGAGTTGGTATATGGCGCAACCGTGCTTGTGGAAACACCTGCTGAGCAGAAGGAGTGGAACCAGACCATTGTGCGTCTGCACCCCAATGACTATCGCGCATTGAACAATTTAGCTGGTTTGGCATATCAGGAGGGCGACTATCAGACTGCTATCAACTATCTGACACAGGCCAAGAACATCAATACTCGTGCTTCGGAGGTCAATACTAACCTGGCATTGCTGGCGTTACGTGACGGTAATCTCGGTCAGGCCGAGAGTTATCTGGCACAAGGCTTTGGCGCTGACACCTATAATGAGGTACTGGGTGCCTACAATCTGGCCAGCGGAAATTATCTGCAGGCTGCACAGAACCTGACGAAGACTGTCAACAATACGGCTGCCCTGGCTCAGATTCTGTCGAAAGACTATGCCAGTGCCCGCCAGACATTGACCAGCATAAAGAAGCCCGATGGCACAACTTCCTACCTCAATGCCATTTTGGCTGCCCGCACAGGCGACGCCGCTGGTGTGGTCAGCAATTTGCGCCAGGCTGTGGAGAAGGATGGTTCGTTGCGTGAGCGTGCAAAAAACGACTTGGAGTTTGCTGCTTATGCAACCACTGTGGCAAGTCTCCTGAAATAAACGGACAGGTAGCGCATCCCATGAGGGGCAGTTCTTTTTCCAGGGTTTGGTTCCTGATACTTAGTGTGGCTTTCCTTCTTATTTCCTGTGGAGGAAGGAGGGGATATCTGCGTATCTCTGGGAAATTTGAAAATCTTCCTCAGGCGGACTTACTCCTGTATAGTCCTGATGGCGGTATGCTGACCATCGACACCTTACATATCGTAAAGGGTCACTTTGACTATTCGTTGCGGTTGGCAGACAGTGAGAGCCACACCTTTGTGGTGTTGTATCCCAATTTTCGTACGCTGGCCTTCATGGCGCACGAGGGTCAGGAGGTAAAAATCAAGGGCGATGCCTTGCAACTCGATGAGGTGCGCGTGGAAGGCGCTGATAGTGTATTGCCCGAGGAGAAACTTCCTGAAAAGCAATCCATTGTCGTGGGTAAACGCCTGCCTAAGAATAACCTGATTCCACACGCAAATAAGCATTACCTACTCATCGGATTCTGGGCAAACTGGAAGAATAACGGGCAGCAAGTGAACTACAATGTGCGTTCTGCCTTGCGTGACCATCCTGACAGCCTTCATGCCTTTACTTATAGTCTGGATGTAGAGCCACCTCGGAATCAGCGTACTGAAGCCATAGATTCAACCGTTTGGCGCACCTATTGTGACTATCGTGGTTGGGACAGCCCTTTGCTCAGCAAACTGAAGATACGCAACATCCCCTGGATGATTCTCCTCAGTCCCGACGGCATTGTGCTTGCCTCGGGGGGTAAATATCATGAGGACATCCTGCCCGCGTTAAGGAAGATTGGCGACAGGCGTTTGTAAATAAGCAAACAAGAAACTTAACGAAAAGAAAGAAAAGTTTAATCCTTCACTTTTCACAATGAATCTTGAGGAACTGACGAAAGAAGTGATAACAATAGCCCATAAGGCAGGAAATTATCTGAAAGAAGAGCAGCAACGACTTCGCATGGAACAAGTGGAGCGCAAGCATGCCCACGACTATGTGTCGTATGTTGACAAGGAGAGCGAAAGGATTGTGGTCAGCCGTTTGCGCGAAATACTGCCTGAGGCGGGTTTCCTGACGGAAGAAGGCACAACGGGAAAGCGGGAGAGCGAGGCTGTGTGGTGGGTTATAGATCCGCTGGACGGAACAACCAACTATATTCATGGCAGTCAACCTTTTGCCGTAAGCATAGCTTTGCGGAATACAGCCGAAGTGTTGTTGGGCGTGGTCTATGAGGTGAGTCTCGACGAGTGTTTCTATGCCTGGAAAGGTGGGGGAGCATGGCTTAACGAATCGCCCATTCGTGTTAGTGCAAAACCTATTACCGATGCTCTTCTGGGATTGGAGTTGCCTTATGATTCAGATATGTATCGCGAAACAGGACTCTATCTTATCCGTCATTTCTATGGCTATGCCGGCGGCATTCGCATGAATGGTTCGGCTGCTGTGGCTTTGTGCTATGTAGCCCTTGGACGCTGGGATGGCTGGATGGAGCGCGGACTTGGACAATGGGATTTTATGGCTGCAGCACTTATTATTAAGGAGGCAGGAGGACAGGTATGTAACTTCCGTGGCGATGATTTTTTCCTCGACGGTGACGACATCGTGGCCTCCAATGGTCTTATTCAGCAAGATTTGTTGAAGGCGATAGCAAGCAGCCCATCGGTAATCTGAGCAGAGAACCCTTGGTGGGGCTTGCCAGCCAACAATTGGTCTTCCCTTATACCTTTATTATATAATAGCAGGGTCAAAAGTCCCATAGTCATGCGGAAGTTTATTTCTACGCAGGGATGAACGCGGCCATCTGCCAATCGCATCATGTCGATGCCCACAGGACCGTGGTAGGGGAGACCTGCCAATGACTGCTTGTGGTATTGGATAAGTTTCCCTAAGAGTTTTGGCGAAAGGTCGATTTCCTTCATCAACTGCTCCTGACTTGCAACCCGGTTGCCTTTGTAACGGCCTGTTTCGTCGGCAAAGAATACGCTGTAGCCCAGAAACTCGACAGCTTTTTCCGCGACCTGAAATTCCATTGCAAAGTCCAATCCCTTGTCGTCATAGAACGGTTCTACTACTACCCCTCCCTGCTCCTTTATCAACCGTTCAGCGCGAAGCCTTAATGATTGATTCTGATTGTAAGTCCCTCCGTTTACCACCATGTTTCCGCGTCCACTACTTGACCAGGGAGCCTTTATAATATGCCTTGAGTGTATGTCTATGAAAGAGAAAACTTCGGCGGAATTGGTGTAAAACAGAGCCTGACAAGGCACAAGTCCAGAGTCTGAACCAAGATACGTTACCATCCTTTTATAATATGCCGTCCCAAATTCGCGGCTCGACAACTTTCTGACTTCTTCCAACCATTTGTCTGTGGGTAGTTGCGTATCGGAGACTCCCATCTTTCGATATCGTTCCTTTGTCGCCAGACTCCATCCCCAAGGACCTTCGTCCCAGAAATGAGCCAAGTCCTTCAAGTCCGCCTCCATCTGCTGAATGTGGCAGGGTGGTGTATATTGCCGTACATTGGCAGCCAGTGCCATGTCGTTCGACGGATTAAAAAGTGCAGGTAACTTCATAACAGATACAAAAGTAAGCATTAATTGGTAATAAGAAGTTAATATAAGGTTTTTTTTTGATTTTTTACTCGCTTAATCGTACCTTTAACTTGCGTTTTAGGTACTTCCGCTCGAAAATACTCAAACAGTTAAAATAGTTAAACAAGTTTGGTATTTTACTCACTTAATCGTACCTTTGTGCCCGTGAAACGGCTATTGTTACTCTTTATTCTTCATTTTTCTCTCTTTACTTCTTATTCGCAAGCACAGGAGCAAAAGACCGATTCCATGCAGAATGATACCACCCTGCAAGGTGTGAAGATGCGTGAAATTATAGTAACCAAGGATCGTCGCCTGCCAGTGTTTGTCAGCCCAGAGACAAAGAATATGGGTCCGCGTGTACCCCGCCTCAGCGACATCATCGGTTCCAAGGCCACAGACATGATTATGCACCCCTTTGCCTTCAAGAGTCGCAAGGAGGAACGCCGTCGTCGCAAGGCTATGCAGAAGTTGTGGGAGTATGAACATGTCAAGACCAACAATGAACTGCTTCGCGAGGCACTTATCCGTGAAGGCATAGACCCCGACAGTCTCCTGCATGTCAGAGATAGCATTCTCACACAATAAGGTTTCCCAGGCCGTTTGGTGGAAGCACATGCTCCCTTTTATCAGTTACGAAAGCACTTCACGCAGGATTGCCATAGAACGCAATTCGGGGAAGTGGGGCACGTGTAGGCGATAGTAGTCGTTGATCACCTCTAATAATCGCGTGCGCTGCTCTCGCGTAAACTGGAAGAGATGCATCGTGGCAAAGTCCATGCGCAATAGCAAAGGTACGAGATTTGTTTCTCCTTCACGTAGCACGGCTTGAGCCTCTTCCGTGTCTGGCCAGAAACCAAGGAAGCGTGACAGACGGATGAGAAAAGTTGTGGGGAAGTTGGCATAACCCTGTTCGCGGGTATCGAGCCACTGCAGTGAACCCGTTAGATAGGCAAAAAGTTCGGGATTGGTCTGTTCCTCGCGCAGAGCATAATACAAAAACTCACCAAGGAAGAGAGCTATGGTCTGTTTAAGAGGATTATATGGCACTGTCCTGTACGGGACATCCACTTTCACATCCACCAACTTCTGGAGACGCATTGTTTCTCGATAGTCCATAATTATCTCCAGTTGCATGAGCGGAGCCAACAGTACGCTTTGCACCGTGGGTCGCCGCCCTTGCGGCTGGCGCACGATGAAACTTACGGCACCGCGATTTTCTGTGAACAGCGTGGCAATAAGTTTAGTGTCGGTATAACGCAGGGTATTCAGTACCACCGCCCTTGTTTTCTCCATCCTTGCTTATATGAGGTTGTTGCCCTTATTGTTCAAAAATAAGATATTCTTATTGATTTATTTAGGCTGCAAAAATAAAAAATAATTATTAAAAATTAAAAATTGTGTGAAAGTTTTTGTCAGTTCGTAGAAAAGTAGTAACTTTGCACCCGCTAATCGTGACGGCAATATCGCGAGGTAGCTTTGCGATGGTCCCTTCGTCTATCGGTTAGGACGAGAGATTTTCATTCTCTAAAGAGGAGTTCGACTCTCCTAGGGACTACAAAATGTGATAAGAGTTAAGGATTAAAAATTAAAGATTATATAAAATGGCAAATCACAAATCATCTCTGAAGAGAATCCGCCAAGAGCAGAAGCGTCGCTTGCACAACCGCTACTACGCTAAGACCATGCGTAATGCAGTGCGTAAGTTGCGTGCTACGACCGATAAGGCCGCTGCCCTTGAGATGTACCCCGGCGTGCAGAAGGCTCTGGATAAGTTGGCTAAGATCAATGTTATCCACAAGAACAAGGCTTCAAACCTTAAGTCAAAGCTCGCTCGCTACATCCAGAAACTCGCGTAAGGTTATATCCTACAGAGTATAACAAAGCGTGGGTTCAGGACCTGCTCTTTCAGCGGAACACATAGACGGCTGTCTCCAAATGCGGAGAGAGCCGTTTTTTTCTAAATAATCCTTAATAATGCGCGCGTATATCGTCTTTTTTTCGTACCTTTGGCTTCGATATACAATAACCAAAATAATCTCAAAATCTCATATTCAATATGGAATTACGTATTATCAATGGTTCGCACCACGCATTGCCGCGCTATGAGACTCTCCAGTCGGCAGGTATGGACTTGCGGGCAAATCTCGATGAACCCATCACCCTTTACCCTCTGGAACGCCGACTGATACCAACAGGTCTGCGCATGGCATTGCCAGCGGGCTACGAAGCACAAGTGCGCCCACGCAGCGGATTGGCATTGAAGCACGGCATCACTGTGCTGAATACACCAGGCACAATAGATGCCGACTATAGGGGCGAAGTGTGCGTAATACTTATCAATTTGGGTCAGGAACCCTTTGTCATTAACGACGGAGAGCGCATTGCCCAGATGGTGATCGCGCGTCACGAGCAGCCAGAACTGGTGGCAGTGGAGGTGCTTGACGAAACCGAACGCGGTGAAGGCGGTTTTGGCCATACTGGGAAAGCATAAAAGATGAAATAAAGTAGATTTCAGAGGTGAGACGACAAACCATAGCCTTAATTCTGCTCAGCCTATTGCTGTGTGCGTTGCCTGCTGAGGCAAAACGTAAGAAAGCGGTGAAGAATGTACCGCAGCGTACTTTGCTAACACCTGCGGAGGCGCGGCGTTTGTCGTACTATTACCAAGAAGGGATTAAACAGAAATTGGCGGGACGTATGTCTGAGGCATTTGACCTCTTCCAACATTGTCTCGCCATTGATCCACAAGACCCTGATGCGCTCTTCGAGACCGCCTATCTCCATTTCTACATGGGGCAGGATAGCTTGGGGACGGAACTATTTCGTCGCGTGGTGGATCTGGACAGTAAGAATCCTCGCTATGTGCAGTCACTGGCGGCTGCCCATTTGGCACGCAATGAATACGAGCGTGCCATTCCCGTGCTTGAACGCCTTTCAGAGTTGCAGACCCGTCGCGAGGATGTCCTGCAGCAATTGGTGGAATTGTATAAGGCAAACGGGAAGACCGATGAGGCCATACGAGTGCTTGACCGCATAGAAGTACTGGAAGGACGCTCGCTTGCCACTGCCCTGCAAAAATTCTCACTGTACACCGACAAGGGAGACCAAAGTCAGGCGTTTGGTGTGCTGGAAGAGATGGAACGCGAGATGCCTTACGATTTGCGCATCCCCCTTATTATCGGCAAACAGTATCTCGAAATTCATCAACCGGAACGTGCATTGGAGTGTTTCCATCGTGTTGAGGCCATTGACCCCGAGAACATGGAACTTCGCATGGCTATGATGGAATATTACGAGCAGACGGGAGCCCACGAACAGCGTACTTTGCTACGCGATTCATTACTCTATGCCCCCGATACCCCCGACGAACTGCGGGCTCGCATGGCATCGCTGTTGCTCTATGACATGAAAGACAGTCCGCGTGACAGCGTCCTATGGCAACTTGATTCACTGGTGCGACTGTCACCCAGTGCACTCATGCATTCACTGCGCGTAACCTATATGATGGGGGCACGAGTAGGGCAGGATACCATAGCATCTGCCATGCGAGACCTTTTAGTGGTGGCACCCAACAACGAAAACGCCCTTACCCGTTTACTTGTTTACTATCTCGACAAGAAGGATATGGAACAGGTGGCAGAGATTTGCCGAATGGGCATCAATGCCGACCCCGATGCGTTGACTTATTATTTCTACCTGGCTGTGGCACTTCAGCGGATGAAACAAAACCAACAAGCCATAGAAACCCTTCAGAGTGGGCTGCGACAGGCGGGAGGAGACGCTGCGGAGCCCTCGAATATGGAGTACGTTTCCGACCTTTATAGCATTCTGGGTGACCTCTATCACGAGGAAGGTCGTGTGGAGGAGGCATTTGCTGCATACGATAGTTGTTTGGTATATAAGGACGATAATGCCATGTGTCTCAACAATTATGCCTATTACCTGAGTCTGCGTGGCGAGCGGTTGGCAGATGCCGAACGTATGGCTTATCGTGCCACGAAACTGGAACCGCTCAACAAGACCTACCTCGATACCTATGCCTGGGTGCTCTATCGGCAAGAAAACTATATGATGGCAAAGTTCTACATCGACCGCGTTATTTCGCCTACTGCCACGGACGAGATGTTGCTGAATGACGACGATGTTCATGCGGATGTATTGGAGCATGCTGGCGACATCTATTTCCTCAATGACAAGACTGATGAGGCTGTACGCTATTGGAAACTTGCGGAGCAGAAAAGCAAAGAGCAGAAAGAGGAACTCACGGAAAAAATCAAGAACAAAACGCTATGAATAAGTCTATGAACCACAAGGTACAGTATTCTTTTTGGACGATAGGTCTGTTGTGTGCATTGTTGCTCGTTACAGGCTGCCGTTCTCACCGCCAAATGCAGCGCACCCGGCAGGTTGACACATCCACGGGAGCCACTCAAAGGGCGGACGACGATGTTTATCTTCCCCAAACGGACGATTCTGGTCAAACCAAACAATCTGGCAAATCCACAAAATCAGACAAGGTTGACAAGGCTGAGAAGGCTGACAAGAAGAGCAAATCAGAGCAAACGCAAATTACCAGTGCAAAATCCCTTTCTGCCAAGATGTCGCTCAACCTTTCGGCAGGCAGTAAAAGCATCTCAGTTGGCGGCACTTATCGCTTGCTTCGCGATGATGTCATCCAGCTGAATCTTACTTACACGGTGCTTATCGTGCCCGTGAATGTAGGAACCCTGGAGATTACGCGAGACGACATTCTGCTCATCGACCGTCTTAACAAACGCTATTGTCGCGTGTCCTATACCGACGTGCCACAATTGGTGGCAGCAGGTATTGACTTTGATTTCCTACAGAGCATTTTCTGGGGCGAGGCTACCGAGTCTCCCACGAAAGACCTTCAGTGGAGCTATGCCAACTGGCAATCGCTGACTGATGGCAAATTCCCTGCGACCATCACCTTTACGGGCAAGATGAAGTCCACCACCTATAAGGCCGTTTTCAATCTGTCCAACATCCGCGAACAATCAGGGTGGGAGACTCGTACAGATGTCAGTTCACGCTACACTGCTGTTCCCTTTACTACTATACTCAACGCCCTTATGTCTGTGGCAAAGTGAGGTAGTGCCAGTTTTTAATTGAAACTTGAAACCCTTTAGCCTTTAGCCCCAAAAATGGTTGAACTATGAAACTTAAGCGATTGATTCTTTACTTTGCTATGTTGTTTGGTATAACCAACCTTCAACTTTCAACTTTCAACTTTCAACTTTCAACTCTGCAAGCCCAAAACAGCAAGAAAGTTCGTGATTTGAAGAATCAGAAAGCAAAGCTTGAGAACGACCTTAAGCGGTCAAAGAATGACCTTACAAAAACGCGTAACGATGTGAAGAAAGGTCAGAAGACCATTCAATATCTTGACCAAGAGATAAATACTCGCGTACGTTACATCCAACAGACGGAACACGAGCTGGACAGCTTGCAGACACTCGTGGACAGTGTCACGGAGGACATCCGTGTGCTTGACTCCATCCTTGTATCAAAAAAGCAGAAATATACCAAGGCGCTGCGCATGGCCATGGGCTATCGCAAGATTCGCTCATCGTTGCTTTTTGCACTCTCGGCCGACGATGTCACACAAATGTATCGCCGACTTCGATATACCCGTCAGTACGCTTCATTTGAGCGAACTCTGGGTGAGGCTGTCCAAGAGAAACAAATAGAACTGCTGGGACTTCAAAACAAACTGCTTGCCCTCAAGAGCGAGATGAACCGCAAGATGCGCATCCTTGTCGAGGAACGTGCCAAACTCAATCGTCAGCAGGTGGAGCAGCAGAAAGAGGTAAACAGCCTGCAGAAGAAAGCCACCGTACTACAGAAGCAGGTCAGCGAGCAGCAAGCCAAAATCAATGCACTGCAAAAGAAGATTGACGAGGTCATCGCCTATGAGATAGAACAGGCACGCAAGAAGGCTGAAGAAGAGCGTCGGCGCCGTGAGGCTGAGGCCAAGAAGAAGGGAGGCAGTAGCGGTAAGGGCACAACAACCACACAACCTAAATCGGGTGGCAGTGGTTCCACTTCGCGCTGGCTCACCCCAGAGGACCAGAAACTCAATGGTTCCTTTGTCCAGAACAAGGGTCGACTGCCAGTTCCCATCACGGGTGAGTATATGATAGGAGCAGGCTTCGGAACAAACACCTCGGGACATAGCCATGTTGTGTTGAACAGCAAGGGCATCAACTATGTGGGTCGTCAAGGAGCCCGTGCGCGAACCATCTTTGACGGAGAGGTTTCTGCGGTCTTTGCCTTCGGAGGCATGAAGAATGTGCTTGTGCGCCACGGTAGTTACATCTCTGTCTATTGCAACCTATCGTCCGTCATTGTCCACAAGGGACAGAAGGTAAGAGCGCGTGACCTTCTCGGTACCGTTGCAGACGACGGTACGGGTCAGTATGTACTTCACTTCCAGTTGCGCCAGGAAACAAAACTCCTCAATCCTGAAAACTGGATAGGAAAGTGAGCTCCGCCGATAAGATTGCTATGCTTCACCAATAAGATTGCTATGCTTCACCAATAAGATTACTATGCTTCAGGGCATAAGATTACTATGCTTCGGGGCATAAGAATAGTAATCTTACGCGGATAGTCTTAGTAATGCTCGGAACCTCATGTTATGCTCTTTTCGTAAGAAAAGAATATTTTCTTGACCTATGGGTTTATAATTCGCAAATTTTGCGTACATTTGTATGCAATTCACAAACATTATATGCATTTCTGCCTCGACGATTCGCCTCGGTTCCAGATGATAGAACTGGATCAGGTAACGAGTACCAACGACTTCCTGCGAGCCTACCGGCCCATCAAGGAACGTTGGTTGACGCTCGTAACTGCCGAATTTCAGACGGCAGGGCGTGGGTCAGGCGTAAACCACTGGGAGTCGGAGCGTGGCAAGAACCTTGTATTTAGCCTGCTTACCTATCCGCGTCATGTGGCATCACAGGATATGTTCATGCTCTCCGAAGCCTTGGCTTTGGCCATTCATGAGGCACTGGGCACGTTCATCCTTCAACCATCCTCGTTCACCATTAAATGGCCGAACGACATTTATTGGAATGACCTAAAGGTGTGTGGCATGCTTATTGAAAACGACCTGCAGGGGGCACATGTGGAGCGTTGCGTCATGGGAGTGGGGGTAAACATCAACCAAACTGAATTCCGTAGCGATGCTCCCAATCCCGTTTCGTTAGCTCAGATAATGGGGCATGAGGTGGAACGGCGGTTTGTGCTGGAGCACATCATGGAGTGCTTTACACGCTACTACGAATGGACGGAACAGGGGCGTGCCGCAGAATTGCATACCCTCTACCTGAACCACCTCTATCGTAAAGGAGAACTGCATACTTTCCACGATGAATTGGGCGATTTTCGCGGTACAATCGAAGATGTGGAGCCTACGGGACATCTTATCATTGCCGATGAAACAGGGCGAAATCGCCGCTATGCCTTCAAGGAAGTCAATTATATTCTAACCCCCTGACTAAATTACCAAATCACAAATCTACCAAATATGGCAAAATTCAAAAGAATATTGTTGAAGCTCTCGGGTGAGAGCCTGCAAGGAGAACAAGGTTACGGTATCGACGTGAATCGTCTAAACGACTATGCCCGACAGATAAAGGAGGTAGTGGACATGGGCGTGCAGGTTGGTATCGTCATAGGTGGTGGCAACATCTTCCGTGGCCTGTCGGGAACCAGTAAGGGTTTCGACCGCGTGAAAGGCGACCAGATGGGTATGCTTGCCACAGTCATCAACAGTATGGCTCTTTCCAGTGCCTTAGAGTCTATCGGACAGAAAGCCACGGTGCTGACAGCCATCCGCATGGAACCCGTCGGCGAGTTTTACACCAAGTGGAAGGCCATCAAGGCTCTGGAGCAGGGACGTGTGGTCATCATGAGCGGCGGCACGGGCAACCCCTACTTCACCACCGACACTGGCTCCTCGTTGCGCGGCATCGAAATTGAGGCCGATGTGATGCTGAAAGGCACGCGCGTTGACGGTGTCTATACAGCCGACCCTGAGAAAGACCCCACCGCCACGAAGTTCACGGATATCACCTTCGACGAAATCTACAACCGTGGTTTGAAGGTAATGGACCTGACTGCCACCACCATGTGTAAAGAGAACGGCCTCCCTATTTATGTCTTCAACATGGATGTCGTAGGTAACCTGAAGAAGGTGATGCAAGGTGAAGAAATTGGCACATTGGTACATAATTAAATAACAGCAGCAATGAAGAAGTTTTCTTTTGGCATTACGATTGCCTTATTGCTTATGACCATGATACAGTTTACGGCTTGTAAAGACTCGCAACGCGAGAACCCCCTCTTGCAGGAAAGCGCACTGCCCTATGGTGCCCCTGATTTTAGTGTGATTAAACCTTCTGACTATCTGCCCGCTTTTGAATATGCAATACAGCAAAAACGCGATGAAATCGCAGAAATTGTGAGCAACACAGATTCAGCAACCTTTGCAAACACCATTCTTGCCTATGAGGAAAGCGGACGGTTGCTTGACCGCGTAAGTCGCGTGTTCTTTGCCCTTGTAGAGGCAGACAAGACGCCTGAGATTGGTGAAACCGAGAAGAAGGTGATGCCCATGCTTACAGACCTGGAAAACGAAATATCCTTCAATAAGGACCTCTTTGAACGCATTCGCCAGGTGTATGAGCGCGAACACGACATCTTACAGGGTGAGGACCAAAAACTTTTGGAGGAGATATATAAGGATTTCATACTCAACGGTGCCTTGCTTCCTGAAGAGAAGATGGCTCATATGAAGGAAATTAACCTGCGTATCTCCGACTTACAGCAACAATGGGGCGACATCCTGTCCGATGCTACAAATGATGCTGTGGTGTGGGTGGACAAAAAAGAAGAACTGGCAGGGCTTAGTGAGGCCGACATTGCCCAGTGTGCCAAAGATGCCGAGAATCGTGGAAAGAAGGCTCCTTATGCCATTGTCATTGTCAACACCACACAGCAGCCCCTGCTCGTCAGTCTCGACAATCGCGACCTGCGTCGGCGCGTCTATGAGGCTTCTATTCACCGAGCTGATGGAACAGGCAAATACAACACCTATCCTATTGTGGTGGAGATAGCGAAACTACGTGCTGAACAAGCCGAAATTATGGGTTATCCCAACTATGCTTCCTACTCGCTTGAGAAGGCAATGGCCAAGACACCCGAGGCCGTTTACTCTTTCCTCAAGAATCTGATTAGTCAGTATGTCCCGAAGGCTGATGCCGAAACTAATGCCATTGAGGAGTACGCCCGTAAGAGAGAGGGGGAAGATTTCCAACTCCAGCCCTATGACCGTTTCTACTATTCTGCCATGATGAAGAAGGAAGAACTCGCCATCTCCGACGACGAGGTAAAGCCATACTTTAACATCGATAGTGTACTGGTGAATGGTGTGTTCTATGCCGCTAACCGCGTTTATGGACTGACTTTCCAGGAGCGTACGGACATTCCCACCTATCATTCCGACATGCGTGTGTTTGAGGTACTTGATAAGAAAGGACAACCCAAGGCTCTTTTCTATTGTGACTATTTCCGTCGCCCCACAAAGCGCGGTGGAGCCTGGATGGATGGGTTTGCCAAACAAAGCCGTCAGCACCAGCAGTTGCCCATCATATTCAACGTATGCAATAGTGCCAAGGCACCTGAGGGAAAGCCATCACTGCTCACTTGGGATGAGGTGACAACTATGTTCCATGAGTTTGGCCATGCGCTTCATGGCATACTCTCCGATTGTCAGTATAACATGCTGAGCGGTACCTCCGTGGCTCGTGACTTTGTGGAGATGCCTTCACAGTTTAACGAATCGTTTGCCGCCATCTCCGAAGTGTTCGACAATTATGCTCGTCACTACGAGACTGGTGCCCCTATGCCAACTGACCTGAAAGAGCGCATGCTTAAGTCCATCAACTTCCAGACAGCTTATGCCTTGGGAGAAAATCTTGCGGCCACCTGTCTCGACCTTGCTTGGCACATGCTTCCTTCAACCGACATTCCCACAGTCGATGAGGCTGCCAAGTTTAGCGACGATGCTTTGCGACAGGTGGGGCTTCTCAATGTGCAGATTCCGCCCCGCTATGGAGCCAGTTATTTCAACCACGTTTGGGGTGGAGGTTATGCTGCTGGCTACTACAGCTATCTGTGGACAGAGGTGCTGGCAGTAAATATTGCTGATGTCTTTGCCCAGCGTGGAGCTTTGGCTCCTGAGACGGGGCAGGAATTCAGTGACAAAGTGCTTAGCCGAGGTAACACGGGCGACCTTATGCAGATGTTCACCGATTTCACGGGCATGACTGCTCCCGATGCCTCCAGTCTCCTCCGTGCAAGGGGATTGTAAGGCTTTTGATGTTTCCTATAAACCGATGGTGGCGCGCCTCACTCTGTTATGAAGCGCGTCATATTTTTGCTGTTGGATGTAAAAGACGAAGATACTTAAAAACTGTAAGATTAGTGTTCTTCGGGATAACTGATGCCCGTAAGGGGCGCGCCTGAGGATGTCATGCCTTCAGCGGAGAGGATGAGTTGTGTCGGGCGGCTATTATTGTAGAAAGTGACTTGTGCCTTTCCCTCGGCGTCCAATTGCAAATTGGGGTTCCAGTAAAGCGTACGACGATAGTCGGTTGCCTCTGCCGGTATTTGCTTCGAATAGTCGGGCTGGTAAAAATCCTCGCAAACCGCATAGCCCTTGAGCACCATGCGGCGGTCGCGCCAAGTCATGCGCTGTCCCTCGTTGGGCATGCGTCGAAGGTCAATGGTCACGGTGGGCTGGCTTGACTGTTCATAGCGCGGGTCACCCTCCCGTCGTGGAGCATAGTCGGTATAGACATAAACCATATCCAGGTTGGGCAGATGGTCGTATTTGTCTTTTGTCGCCATTGGGATAACAGGCGACATGTCCATTGAATTTAAAAGGATGCTGGCCCTGCCTTCGTCGAGGCGTGAAGAGAGAAGTTCGCTCATGGAGAAAAGGTGGATGCCGATACCCATTTTAATTGTGTCAATGCGAGTGATGAGTTCGTAAGGCCGATCCTGATTCATGTCTCCCACATAGGTGCGTGCCACATCGTTTACAAAACGACGGGCACCTGTGTAATAGCCAGGGCAGAGGCCTGCGTCAATGGCTTGGTTCAAGGCCTCCAGTGCATCAATGACAAAAGCGGGATGACGACTGTCGAACTTACGACGTCCTGAACGGCGTGCTCCCACAACCACCTCGCGCATCAAAATGGCATCGTCCCACTGGCGACGATGCATCTGTGGAAGGTTGGGCATGACGGCGGTTTGATAGAAATCGTATGGTTTTACAAAGCGCGGAAAGATGGTATTCAGTTTGACATAGAACTCGGGATAGTTAAGTCGTCCCTTGCTGTCCTCGTTTTGTGCTACCCAGGTGTGTGGGTGACCAGGTTTCCAGTTTGTAGTGTCGGAGGCAGCGAGTGAAAAGTGACAACCCTCATAGAAGCGTGGGGCTTCAATCTTGAAATGGCCACCATTGAAAGTTTCCATATCTCCACTGACAATGCCGTTCTTTATGCCAGGCTGTACAAATTCGGCGTGCAAGAGCACTTCTCCTTTCAAAGGCTTGGCTTCAGATACAGTGGTTCGCAACTCTATCTCGTCAGCGTTCATCAGTCGGGGTGTTCCCCAAAGGGTGCTGTAGCCGCGCATGGCCTTGAATGAATCTTCGGTCAAACGAACCACATTACGCTCCTCCATAGAACGTAATTCGGACGATAAAACGCGTTCGTTTAGAGGTGTCTCCATGCTATTTGCGGCATCGACGACCGACACAATACGGTCGGCACGTTCTAATAGATTCTCCTGATCCTCGGCTGTATAAGGAAAAACTTGGCCTGTCAGCATTTCCGTGCGTTCATAGGGCTCGTTCAGTGTGAATGCCCCAGGGGTGGCCATTTCGTGCCACTCGTAACGTCGCCATCCTTGTACCATAAGCAATAGGTCAAGGGCCGTGCGATGTTCTTCGTCATCGGACTCAAAGAAATAAGTGGGATGTTCTACGAAGCCCTTAATCTGGCTCGACAATAGCATTTCTGTCAGGATATTTCCTGTATCAAAAGTGTAGTCACTATGGGCGTTGTCACGAACAGCCAATGAGATGGAGGTTGTAAGGTCTTTAGGTTCTTTGATATTTGTCATTTGACATTTGACATCAAGTCCTACCCGTTCGTATGGGTCATACTGACCTTTTATACCCTCGAAAACAATGTTTTGTGAATGGAAGCCGGGCTGGCGTACAAAGACCAACCGGTCGGCATAGATGCGTCCTTCGTCATTGAATACCGTAAGTTGTATGATGCCGGTAGGCAGTTCCGAAAGGGGTATCACTACCTCCCCTGTCTTGTCGCCAAGGTTGATGAAATCTTTCTGCACTCCATGGCAGGAAGCCGTCAGTCCGAGGGGCTCCTGCACGGCCGAACCTGCACGATGAAGTAGGACATGGATGCCGTCGGGTTCTACATCGGTTTGCATGGCTACGCCATCTGCCACTGCTTTTGGAAGACGGAATGTCTGGTTGCCATCATTCCACTCAAAGGTGGCATCCACCTTTTCTCCGATGGAAGGGGTTATCACAAACACTCCCCGCCCTCTGCTCTGCACTTCTGTCTCACTGTCAATTTTTAGTTCTTCATTTTTAATTCTTAATTTACCCTTCAGGTGTCTCCCTTCCTTGTCGTTGGCCTCGAATGCCACGCGGTTAGGCACACCTGCCACAAGGTTTCCTCCCTCAGGATAGAAAAGCACAACGGCCTCGGTTTTCCTTTCCTTCTCCTTCGACACGCGCTGCATGGGACGTAGGGTCATATCCTGAGCATAGTCACCAGGCTCACGGGGCTTGTCATAGACGGGAAATACGCGACTGTAGAGTTTATCATAGTCACGGTAATAATCCTTGGCTGCCTCTTTAGAAAAAAACCATTTTTCGGCATTCTTTGTGTGTTCATGCTCATACTGTCCCCAGTTTAGTTGCCATCGGGTGTAAGCGCGCAATTCATAGTATCCGCCATAGAGCGTATCTGCCAAACAAAACGAACCATAGCCCTGCCCCTGCTTCATCTCCACTTTCTGACGTTCCACCAAATAGCCGTCGTTGTTGAGTAGTTCCACATAGAGCAACCGACTTAGAGGCGACGGCCGTCCGTCGGACAACCGCATGTAGGCCTTGAAGTAGAGCGTATCACCCAGATAGTAGCAGGTGTTGTCCATGTGCAGAAAGACCTCCTCCTGCTGCATTTTATCGCCAAACAAGCGCAGGCGTTCTGCCCAACCCTCCAGTGTAGAAGGGTTCTGCGCATGAGCAAACAACACGGTTATTGAAAACAATAATAGAAATCGATGTCTCATGTCAATAGTGTCTTTTGTGCATACAAAGTTAGTAAAAGATTTGTTATCTGTAGTGTTTCGATGCCTGTAAAATGAGAAAAGCCCATATTAATCCTTCGTCTTCCAACCTTTGATTTAGGAAAAGAGTGTATATATGGGTTAAAAAAGTCGCAGAGATTTTCCCGTCACAATATAAATTGGTATATTTGTCGCGCAAAAACGGAGTGAAAGAGTACAATTGTAAATATGTAAGAGACTCAAAACAATAAATATCATGAAAAAGTTTTTATCCATTTTTACGTTCATACTCACGGGTCTGGCTGTCACGGCTCAGACTGACTATACAACGAGAATCACCAATCCCAGCTTTGAAAATGACTGGACTGGTTGGACATATACGGGAATGCAAACCCAGAGCAATACCTCCTTCAGTCTCAAATCGGGTAATGTGTATGTAGAGAAATGGGTGGGCAGTGGCAGTGCTGTGGGTTCAGGTATCGTAAGTCAGGTGCTCACCGACTTGCCTCCTGGCAACTACGAACTGACCGCAGCAGCACAAAACATCCAGCAAAACTCAGCGACCACAGCACAAACGGGAGCATGGATATTTGCCGGAGATAACAAAACCACAGTAACCGTTACCAATACTTATAAGGTTGCCTTCAACTATGTCTCTGGAAGCATCACTATAGGTTTTGAGGCTGTCAATGCCTCGGGAAACTGGATTTGTATCGACAACTTCAAGTTGGCACTTGTTGGTGACGATTTGAGTGTGGAACTGGCCAATGCTATTGAGAGTGCAGTAACCACTTATGGCGATGGTACGGGCAAGGAGGCAGAGCAACTAATGGAGGCCATCAATGCTGCACGCAGTGTGGCGGACAACTCCTCTGCTACAGGTGAGGAACAGGCTGATGCCATACTGGCTGTTCAGCAGGCCGAGAAGGTATATCTCCGTGCCAATGCCAGCGAAGATAATCCACTCGACCTTACCGAAGAAATTGTAAATCCCAGTTTTGAAACAGGTGATTTTACTGGTTGGAACATGTCGAATATGCAGACTCAGAGCAATACATCCTTCTCCTTGAAGCAAGGCAATGTATATGTGGAGAAATGGGTGTCCGCAGGAAGTCTGGTTGGAAACGGCAGTGTGACTCAGACGCTTACCGACATGCTCCCTGGTCGCTATCGTCTGATGGCGGCTGCACAAAACATCCAGCAGAATTCTTCTTCCGCATCCCAAATGGGAGCCTGCATTTTTGCCAATACCCATGAGCAGACTGTTACCACTCGTAAGCAATACACCCTCGACTTTGTCCTGATAAGCAACCAGCTGGAAATTGGTTTCAAGGCCGAGGATGCTACGGGAAATTGGTTGGCAGTAGATAATTTCCGTCTGCAATATCTTAGTGACAGTTTTGATGAGGTGAAGGCTGAATACCTTTCCCTCATTGCCAAGGCAGAGGAACTGGCAGCGAAGAAGACCAACTCGCTTGCCCACGACAATCTGCAGGCTGCCATTGACGCAGCAAAGGCCTTGCAGGACCAGACGACTATCGAAGGCTGGCCCGAAGCCGCCCGCACATTAGAAAGTGCATACGCTGTTGCCGCCAGTTCGGAAGCCATTTTCAGCCGTCTCTCTACTGCCATTGAGGAGGCACAGATTCTTGCCGATAGTTCGGAGGGCGAGAAGGATGCTTTCCTACAGGCCATTGCCGAGGCACAAAACATTTATGACAGCGAAACCACCACTGACGACCAAGCCGAAGGGGCCATAGATGCCCTGGCTCAGGCCACCTTTGCCTTCCGCATCCTCAATGGCACGGGGACGGCTCCCGTCGTAACCACTGATAGCCGCCATATAACGGGTTGCCAATGGGCATTCGGTCGCAGCACTGTCAGAGGTAGCAACATCCTGGAATCCGGTTTCTGCTGGTCTGAAGACCCTGACCCGAAGGTCACAGACAACCGCACAACGGAATACATCAATCAACAGGGTAAAATTTACTGGTTGCGTGACCTTAAACCCGCTACCGTATATTATATACGCGCGTATGCCATCAATAAAACATACGCTGTGGGCTACGGAGAAGTAATCAAGATTGCCACCCTGCCCAAAGGCACTATCAGTCACTGGTACAACAATGGTGGCGACGAAACCACAAATGATCGTATCAACTATGCTATTGATACAGCCATTGACTACTATTGGAACAATCTGACCAGCATCCACGACTTTGGCATCAGCGTGACCTATAGCCCCGGAACACCTACCGCTGATTGTAGCTATGGCGGTAACATGCGCGTAGGAGCCACCTCCTCTTATCAGCAACCTGGCACCATCATGCACGAAACTCTGCATGGCATTGGTGTAGGCACACACAATATGTGGTGGAATGGCGAGATGCGTTCCAATGGCGACCGTGGCGACTGGCTCGGTGACCGCGTCACGGAGGCTGTGCGTTTCTGGGACAACAACACTACGGGTGTCATCACAGGCGACAACACGCATCTCTGGCCCTACGGATGTAATGGTGCCAACGAAGATACCCACAACGACAATCTCTATTGCATGATGGGCATCATAGCACAGGCTCTGAACGAAGACGGACTGCCTGGTTCGACGAACATTGGCTATGCCCTGCCCTACTATTCCTTCAATCATGAGGATGATGTAAAATACTATATCAAAAACGAAGATGAAAGTCGTGGGCTCAAAGACTCCTATCTGGTGGAAAACGATTCACACCAGTTGGTATGGAAGACCATGAGCATCGGGGAGGCTACTACCGACGACCATGCAGCATGGTACCTGACATTTACCCCCAACAACCAATACTACCAGTTGCGCAATGCCGCCACTGGCTACTACATGACCTATACCAGCAGTGCCATAAAGACAGTTTCACATACCACGCCCACTACGGCTGACAACTTCCACCTGATGCGTGGCCGTGTAGATGTGAGCGGTCATCGTGGCTACTACGTTATACATCCGGAAAGTTCCAGCACCCCCCATCTGCTTGTGGCAAATGCAAGCGGCAAGACAGGTGTGGGCACCTTCAACATTGCAAAGAGCGCAACCACACAACGATGGTTGATTATGACCGCCGAAGAGGCTCAGACAATGGAAAGTGAGGTAGTCGGCAAACTTAAGAATGAACTCACAGACCTGACAGACGCTATTCGTAAGCTGGTGCAAACTCCTCATACAGAGGATGTAGAAGGCACTGACGAAACCCTCTTGGGCATACTCGACAACATTGATGCCGAAGGAGCAATTGCCACCACCCCTACCGAACTGACCAACCTAAAGTCTCAGGCACGCGAGGCAGGTATGACATTCCTTGAAGACGTATCAGCCACCGACGTAAACAATCCCTTCGACATAACCTTTGTTGTACAGAATCACGACCTGAAGAGTGATGCCAAGACAGGGTGGACAAGCACTACTGACGCAACCTACAATGCAAATGGGGTTGCAGAATACTTCGAAACAACATTCAATTTCTACCAGATACTCTCCAACATGCCCTCTGGCGTGTACCAGTTGAGAGTGCAGGCATTCCAACGACCAGGCGAGTCGGGCACGGTATATGCTCAGTATAAGGAAGGCACCTCAAATGTCACGACGCAAATTTATATCGGGTCGAAGACGATGGCCGTAAAGAATATTTGTGAAGACAGTCAGACAAAATCGCTCCACTCATCCGACACGAAACTTGCCACCGGCGTTTACGTGCCTACAAGTATGGACGGTGCTGCCACGTACTTTGCCAAGGGACTTTACGACAACACTCTTGTCATGGAGCAAACAGCCTCCAATTCCAATTTCCGCATAGGCATCCGCGGTACCAAGTCCGCTACTGCCTACTGGACGATGTTCGACAACTTCCGCCTGTTGTTCTATGGCAAGAACCGCACCATCGTGGGCATTCGTTCAGTGGACAATGGGCAATGGACAATGGGCAATGATATTTACGACCTCAGCGGTCGGAAGGTAACAACTCCGAAACGCGGTCTCTACATCGTCAATGGCAAAAAGGTCGTGATTAAGTGAGAAAAATGTAAAGCCTGCTTTAACATTTTCGAGCGTGAACGAACTCGAGTGTGCTCAAGGTCGTGATTTAAATTGAAATTTGAAAACCTTAACGTTAACGTAAACTTTGACTAAAAACAAAAACAAAATATTGGTGTCCGCTAAAACGAATTCATAAAAGCAATATGGGTATTCTCATATTTGCTTTTGGAAACTTTTAACGGCTGGCTATGGAGTAAATGTGTCTACGACCTCCAAAAAAGTTGAAAAGCCTTGATTTTGGGAGCGTAAAAACACCCTGACGACTTTATAAGGCATTGAGGCTTTGCGGTAATGTTCGGGGTTGTTGCTGAAAGAAGTCTGTAAGTCACGGAGGGCAATACAATGCTTGCTTTACCGAAAATACTCTACTTGGTCTGAAATAAAGCAATGGCATATTATCATATTTCTATTCTTCCTTGTAATAACCTCATTATAAAACGAAACGCTTTTACAGCATAACAATGTGAAGGAATTGATGTATAATGCCAAGGTGCTAAAGGAAACCATAGTAAAGCGATATAACATGTCCACGGAGATGCAAATATTTTGTACTTGTTCATAATATTTTGTATAAATTTGCTATAATTATGTAGCCCTTTTGGGGTGTGTATGCAAATACTATTCATCTTGAGAGAATAGAAAACAAAATATGTGGAGGCGGCAGCATACAAAAAAGTACGCGCATAATCACACGATAATACTGTAAACATTGGACCCATGAATAATAGTTGAACCAATAGAATATTTGGAATTTGTGTATCACTATGTTCTCTAATAATTCTTTTCTTTCTTATATCTATTCTTATGTTACTCAAAAAAAGATAAAAGAGTGTTATAAGACTAATGGATAACACCATAGCATGTCTCATTATTGTAAAGAAACCTCCTTTGTATTCAAAATTAAACGATAAATGGCTACCAAATACTTCCTTTAGCGTATATTTAAGAAAAGCCACACTATTACCCATAATAGGCAAAGATTCTGACTCAGGGTAACGCTTAAATGCTGGAGTCCATGATTCCCATATTACTTCTGCCACTCTATCTCCACCTTTATTTATAAAAAGTATAGTCAAAACAAAAAGGGGTAAGGCAAATAAGACGAAGCAATGTTTTATTTTCTTCCAGGAAAACCATGTATTATTCTCATTAAACCAATCAATGGCAATAAGAATAGGAATCATAAAGAAGAAAGATCCCTCATGTATTAGTAATGTCAAACACATTAATAATTGTGCACATAATAACTTCCATTTCTTCTTGTCGTTTAAATAACCGATAAAAAGGTCGAAAACATAGGAAACTATAAAGAGTATTAGAAAGTCTCTCCTATACCATGTTATCGCAATATATGAACTTGTGATTACTAAGAGGATGGGTAAAGGGGTGACATGGGTTCGCTTGCATACCTGCCATATTCTCGCAAAAAAGAGGATAAAAGATATAAGTGAACAATATACAATCATTATTTTGGGAGAATAAGGAAACCATTGGTAAACTTGGAACATAACTTCTCCAGTTATACCTCGCCTAACAAATCCACCCTGAAAATTTATAAACCAATCACTTATCTCCCACCAACTATAACAATGGTTTTTAAAGATAGCTCCAATAAAATGAAAAAAAATCTTCACTATCATAAATGCATATAGCAATAGAAAGCATAAGAAAAGCAATTTCTCTTGAATTCGGATATTCTTCATTCTCATTTTGAATTAAATGCTTGTTTAACGAAGTATCTTACAATAAAGAAATTTGTCACAACAGATATGACTAATGTCGGCAAAAATGCTATGCGCGTGGATAACGAGAGAATATTTATAAATAAGCGCATTAGCCCCATACGAACAACAAAAAGATTAATTATGTGTGCTATCATTATACCTATAGCGTTATGGAGGGTTGGTTGTTCGCGGAATGTCCACAATATAGTAAGAAAATAGTTGAATAGGAGTGATATTCCATATCCAAGAATAAGGGCAATGGGATAGGACATGAACGGAATGGTCATGTAGAAGACTATGACATCAATGGCTGTAGCAATAGAGCCGACAACACAGAAACGTAGAAACTCACTCACCTTGTCGGAGCCTTGTAGCCAATGTTTTTCATCCGCTATTTCCATAAGTTCTGCGTCACCTCTGCTGTCGCCATAAACACATAGGGTATATTCGTTCCTGTCGGGTTCAACTTCTAATAAACGACGAACCTTTTCTTGACCGTAGCAATTGGGAGTAGAAAACCGTCCCGTTAGAGAACCTCTATTATTAATCTCTACTTGAGTCCCTATTACTATCACGTTGTTATAAAACGGCTTTACCCATTCCACTATGCTAGCACTAATAATATAAACAGCATGTCCTTGTTGCAGATGGCTATATAAGATATCCGAAAGGTTATTGCGTAGGATGTGTTTCTTCTTTTTTGCAAACTGATTCCCATATAGTACAAAGTCTTTATATTTCATGCCTTTGAAAAAATGGGAGAATATTTTTTCTTTTACACCACCATTGGAATAAAGTTGTAATCTCATCAATACTAAAAAGGGAAGAAAGAGTAGGAAACCAGCAAGCGTACGCCAGATTCCATGTACATAACATATAAATAATAAAAGCGTATCACTGGTGGTCAATGTTCCATCGAAATCAAAAATAGCAACTGTACGCTTCTTCTCCATAAAAGTTTATAAATAAAGCAGACACATAAAACTGATAATCCAGCATAATACAGCAATGTGGATGAATACATCCTTCATTATCGCCTTTGTAGGACTGGCACTTCCTTCAAAAACAAGCGTTATTTGCAAATATCGTAGTAATGCAAACAAAACAAAAATGGATGTGACATAGACATAAGATGATCCAATACGTTCAATTACCTCGGACGAAACGGAATACATAATATAACATACCATTGTAATGCTTGCAGTAACAGCTAATGAAGTATTTATGAAGGGTGTGTTGTATTTTTCTACTGAACCTCTTAGACGTTCCCCTGTCCGCTCATAAATGAGTATATCGTCGCGACGTTTTGCCAGTGCCAAAAACAATGTCAATAGGAATGTCATAAGCACAATCCACTGTGATACCCAAATGTCTGTAGCCCATCCACCTGCAACAATTCGTAGCACATAACCGAAAGCTATTGTCATAACATCCACAACAGCAAGACGCTTCAGCCAAAAGCAGTATGCTATATTTAGCAATATATAGGTAGAGATAACCAAAAGAACACTAAAAGGAAGCATATACATAAAGGCTATAGATAAAATTAGACATAATATCATAGCTGCAATACCAACCCTTCTGCTGATGGCACCTGATGCAATGGGACGGAGCTTCTTAGTGGTATGTAGACGGTCTGACTCTGCATCTTTTATATCATTCAAACAATAGATGGTGCTAGACGCAAAACAGAAAGCTGCCAAAACGAGCATACATCTCTTCCAATAGTGTAATTCCAATATATGACCTCCAAAGATAATCGGGGCAAAAACAAATAAATTCTTTACCCATTGGTGAAGACGTAAAAGTTTAAGAAGATTTATGAACATTATATTTAGATATTAGCATTGACCCTTCATTTCAATCAGACGCAACCTCTATACACAGAAAAAGCGCAGACCCAATCCATATTCCCGATCAGGCCTACCACAGCCTTGTATTACTTATGGAGAAGTCTACGCTATCTACGCGCACACTCCAATCGTAATACAATTTTGCTCATAAATCTCTCTTGAGGTGGTAGTTCGATCGGGATATAGAGCAAATAAAAGTGCCAGTAGTCCGCTGACTACTGACGCAAAGTTAAGGAGTTATTCCTAAATAATAAAATGTTTTTTACTTTTTTTTATTTATTTATGCTATCTCTTTATGAAAATGGGGGCACCAGTAAAACCCCAAAAACATGGTTATTTTTATTCTATTGGAGTCCGTTAAAAGTCGAAAATCAATAAAAGAATGGATCCACAACGCCTATTTATCGGCGTTGCGGATATAGCAATCGCGCCATATAGAGTTTTAGCGGACAGCAATAATTACGCTATATCGAACTTTAGTAGAAGAACAGATACGCAACGGCGATGGCAGCGAGGACGCCGACGAGGTCGGTGAGCAGGCCTGCGGCGACGGCATGGCGCGTGTTGCGTACTCCTACGGAGCCGAAGTAAACAGCAAGGATGTAGAAGGTGGTGTCGGTGGCTCCTTGGAAAATGCAGGAGAGGCGACCGACGAAAGAGTCGGCACCGTAGGTGGTCATGGCATCGACCATCATGCCACGTGCTCCGCTACCGCTGAGGGGCTTCATAAGGGCTGTGGGAAGTGCTGCCACGAAATCGGCATTGATACCTATGAGTTGGAATCCCTTTTCTATGCCGCTAACCAGCACATCCATGGCTCCTGAGGCACGGAACACTCCGATGGCGACGAGGATGGCTACAAGATAGGGAATGATGCGCACGGCGGTTTCGAAGCCACCCTTGGCTCCCTCGATAAAGGTTTCATAGACGTTCACCCGCTTGCGCACACCGGCCAGAATGAAAGCCACGATGATGCCGAAGAGGAGGACATTGGCCACGGTGGTGCTCCAGAGATTGAGGCTCTCGCGGCTGAGCCAGGAGGCTGCAAATGCCATGCCGCTCACCAGGAGGCACAGTCCCAGCATGGTGCTCACAATGGCGCGGTTAAAGAGGTTAATCTTCTGGTAGAGGCTTGTGATGATGATGCCAGCCATGGTGGCGATGGTAGTGGCCAGTAGGATGGGGATGAAGACATCCGTGGGTTGTGCGGCTCCCAACTGGGCACGATATACAAGAATGGAAACGGGGATGAGCGTCAGTCCGCTGGTATTCAGCACGAGGAACATAATCATCGGGTTGGATGCCGACTCTCGGAGTTGCTGCATCTGCGCGTCATCAATCTCGCCACGCTCTCTTTTCACTTTTAATTTTTCATTTTTAATTTCTTCCATTCCTTCCATGGCTTTCAGGCCGAGGGGTGTGGCGGCATTATCGAGGCCAAGCATATTGGCACCCAGATTCATGAAGATGTGGCCGAATACGGGATGACCCTCGGGTATCTCGGGGAAGAGTCGCCGGAAGAGGGGATTCAATGCGCGAGCGAGGGCATTGACCAGTCCTCCCCTTTCGCCAATCTTCATAATACCCATCCACAAGGCGAGTGTGCCTGTGAGCCCCAAAGATATTTCAAAAGCAGTTTTTGACGAAGCAAATGTTGATTCAATGATAGCGGGGAACACCTCAGTGTTGCCCATACACAACTCCACCGTTGCAATTACGAAGGCTATGAGAAAAAAGCCAATCCAAATATAATTTAGTACCATGATGCAAAATTAAAAATTAAAAATTAAAAATTAAAAATTATGAGAGGGAAAGTAGCAAAGGATGCATAAAAAAGAGCCGCAGATTCGTCTGCGGCTCCTTTCCTATCATGTTTAAAGTTGTGTTCTGTGGAACTCTCAACTTTCAATTTTCAATTTAATACACGACTTTCTTGCCGTTCACGATGTAGATGCCCTTCACGGCCTTCTCCACGCGACGACCGCTGAGGTCATAGATGGCACCGTTCTTCTGGGTAGTCTTAATGCTGCTGATGCCGTCGGTCGTCTCGCCGTTGAGCGAATAGATGTAGTTGTTCTGGGCCATCTCGTAGAGTTCTTTGTACTTAGTCAGCAGACCATAAACGACGACTTGGTCACCTACCTTAATCTGGTCGTTGGCCACAAAGTCGTGACCTTCCAGATAGTAGCCGTTGTAGATGCGCAGGAATTGTTCGGCACCGGCCTCGTCGGCAATGTCGTACTGGGCACGCTTGTAATTCTCGGCATCCAAGGACACTATCTCAGTGATGATGCCCTTCACGTAAACTTGCTGTGTCAGGCCCTCACCATCGTTGATGAGTTCGATGGCCTGAGCCACAGTGTAGGCCGTTTCAGGAGTATTCGTGATGTCCTTCTGCTCCTTTTCTACGTATTTTGTCTCACCATTCAGTGAGTAGATGTAGTTGCCAGAATTAATTTCGTATGTGCTACCATACAGAGTGATGAGGCCATAGACGATAACTTCGTCGCCTATCTTGATATCGTTGGCCGTGTCGAAAGCATGGTTCTCCAGATAGTTGCCCTTGTAGATTTGGGCAGAAAACTCGTCACCTTCGTTGTCCACGATAAAGTAAGTGGCCGTTCCGCCTGCGGTTACAGAAGAGATGGAAGAGATGATGCCCTTCACGTACACTTCCTCGCTCAGACCTTCACCAGCGTCTACGAGTTCTTTCATCTTTGCTACGGAGTAGGCTGTCTCAGGCGTGTTCTTGATGCTCACCTTCTCTCCCTGATACTTCTTGTGCTCGACATAGATGGCGTTCACGATTTCGTCGGTCGAGCCGTAGAGAGTGTAGGAGCCTACTACGGTGATGGTGTCTTTCTCCTCAATCTTCGGGTCCATGCCACCCCAAATCTTGGTTGTGCCCTGATAGTCGACCAGACCATAGACATAGACGTAGACATCCTCGTTGTCGAGGTCTACGAGGTTGAAGTTACCGTAGGTCGTGTTTTTGATACTGCCCACGATACCCGTTAGTTTGAACTTCGTCTCGGTGTCCTTCTTCTCCAGGAAAGCAGCCACGCTCAGTTCCTCGTACTCAGAGAAGTCGGGTGTCTCGGGGTCGGGTTCTGGAGTGGGTTCTACGCCCTCTCCACTGAGTTCATACTCGGCAATGTTCTTGATGCCAGCCACACCGAAATATTTCTGGATGTTACCGCTTACGAGGAGCGTCTTACCCAGGTTGGTGGGGTTGTCGATAAGGTTCAGGGCAGTGCGAGCATCTGTATTTTTGACGAGTTGCGCTGGGATGCACTTCGTGTAATCGGTCTCGCTCTGTGCATCACTCAGCATCAGGTTCGATGCTACGGCACCAGATGCCGTTGTAATGAAATTTTCCAACTTGTTGTCGGCAGAGCCCGAAATGTAGGCTTTCACCCATACCACGTCGGCGGGCAGGGCGTCGAGGTCCATAGCCTGCACGTCGGCCACGGTGTAAGGATTCTCCTTCGTACCGTCACCAGCGAAGGCAAAACTTGCAGTCATAACTGCAAAGAGAGAGAGTAAAAATTTCTTCATAAGCTTTTAGTGTTTTTAATGTTAATAATAATAAGAAATTTATTATTTGTCGTGTGCAAAGGTACAAAATAAAATTCTAAAATCAAATTTAGAAATAAGAAATAATGTGGAATTAACCAATAGTGTCCTAAATAATTTTGTGTAAAATCACGTCAATCGGCATCAAGTCGGTGTGACTTGACGTTTCTTCATGTTTCCCAAACAGCCATCCCCCCCTATGTGTCATTTTCAGTCTCTGGCGGAGGTGTGAACGGTTCGTTTATCCATAGATAGAGGTCTATTTTCGTAAAGGTAATGATATAGGAGTTGACCTAAATAACTTATAAAAAAGTGAGTAGTCATTGATTTTGTCACTCATCATTATACTAAATATTCAAATACTTGTATTTGCGAAGGAGGAATATTCTCATATGTAAAAACGGCGGTTGAGTTTCTTTGGTCTCTATATAGTTTAAACAATTTTACGTTTGACACATCAACCTTAAGTATTACCATATTATTAAGATTGCTCTCAACCATGTTTATAATTTCCGACAAACTTTTTCCCAAATAAATTCTTTCAGGAAAATTTCCTTGAGACCTTGGAACTAACCCTTTGGTTAGAATTTTATGTAATACGCTTTTATCCGTTGCATGATAAAAAACCTCATTAGGTTTTTGGTGATAAACTTCCCCGAACTTCGCTTCAACAATTATCGAAAAGGAGAACAACTTAGGATTTTGTTTCAAATTATTGCTGTCCGCTAAAACTTTTTAAATACTATAAAAATTTAGGTCGAGTCCCTCACTAGTAACTCGACCTTTTTTGTTACCTTTGTTTTCACCACAAAAACATCAATAACATGAACAAAGGTACACATTTTATCGGACAGCCGATGTATGGTCAGCTGTTAAATTTGCTTGACAGGCCGAAAATTCTTCGTTTCAGCCGTGAAAATGGTGGTGAGCGGTATGTGAAACACTTCGATGCGTGGCAGCATCTGGTGATAATGCTGTATGCCGTAATCAAGCGTTTCGACTCCCTGCGCGAGATTACGGACTCGATGTTTCCGGAAGCCCGTAAGCTGGCACATCTGGGTGTCAGCCTGATGCCTCACCGCTCAACCCTGTCAGATGCCAATGCCCGCCGCAAGGAGAGTGTCTTCGAGGCAGTATACCGTGACCTGTATGCCACCTACAGGGATGAACTTTCCTCGGACAGCCGACGCAGGCAGGTCCCGGCATGGCTGAAACGCCTGCAAATCATCGACTCTACGACTATCACGCTGTTTTCCGACTTCATCTTCAAGGGAGTGGGCAGGAATCCTAAGACGGGAAAGAAGAAGGGCGGCATCAAGGTCCATGCCAACATCCATGCAAACGAGGGCGTCCCGTCGGACATCCGCTTCACATCGGCTGCGACCAACGACAGCTTTATGCTCCGCCCGTCAAACTACACCTGTGGGGACATCGTCGCCCTTGACAGGGCATACATCGACTACACCAAGTTTGAGGAACTCACACGCAGGGAAGTGACCTATGTCACGAAGATGAAGAAAATTATTACTGTCCGCTAAACCTGATTTCCCATTCTGAAATAGTTTTTGAATCAGCAGGTTCAGAGTTTCAGAGCATTACCAAGCCCCCCTGTCACT
>FLNZ01004432.1_pt1 | contig 31829 bp, 26 predicted proteins | sample 1140391 | NCBI WGS metagenome assembly FLNZ01 (sample SAMEA3878171, study PRJEB12797) | bioreactor metagenome | biome: Moose rumen | place: Sweden | collected 2011-10 | reverse complement strand
GTCGAGCGTCCACAATCAATTCATTCAATTTCACATTTATTAACCGTCAAATGCTTGTGCATTTCCTATAATACGGAAATAAAAATTAAAAACTTCGTTTTTCATTTTGTATTTCACTCGGCTTGCACTAATTTTGCAAAATGAAATAAACATCAAAAAGATACAGCTATGAAACGGATATTACACTTATCGGGCCTGGTTATGGCTTTGGTTGCTTTGGCAGCTCCTGGTGCCGAGGCTAGAGTAGGAACCGTCTATAATGGTTTTTTGAACTTTTGTGACGTGAACCGTGATGGCGCGGTGACAGCCACCGATGTCACCATCGTCTATAATTACCTGCTTGGCACTGAAGATGTGTCGGGCTATTATTGTGACGTGAATCTTGATGGCTCGGTGACCACAGCCGATGTCACCATGATTTATAATGTGCTACTCGACGGTGGCTTTTACCACTCCATTTTTGACGCTTTCAACTTGAGTGTCGCAGACTATATCAACCGTGGGTATTACAAGTTCACTTGGGATGATGTCACCACATTAGGTTATGAAGTGACCAATCCCGATTACATGCTGGTAATAAGCAGCGATGAGAATTTCTTTAATTGTGTTTGCCCCAATGTGGGTAACGTCACTTCGGTCACAGTCGGTTATGAGACTCTCTCGCAGTGGTTCAAGACCGAACTGGGCTGGACCTCGCCAAGCGATGTGCCTGCAACCATGAACCTGATAGCAAGGGTAGAGGCGAAGCTTGACAACGATAAAGATGTGGTTATCAGCAATGAGAAGCCGTTCCTCTTCTCTCCACAGCTCATATTTGACTCGTCTCAGCCCATTAAACTGTGGTGGCTCACCGGCAGCTTTATTGGTACTAATAATTGGGATAATACCGCCGACTGCTATATCAGTAATGGCATGGTACCTTTGTATCCCGTTCAGGGAGCGACCTACAACCAGAATGGCGAGGGACCGCTCGAATATTACGGCTATTTCCCTGCCGGCGGCGAGTTCAAGCTGATTGAGACCCCGGGTAGTTGGGAGAAAGTGATAGGTGGCGGCAATGAGAATGGCGGTCAAGTGTATTCGGGCAACACCTCAAGCATTCCTGAAAACATTGTTATCAACCAAGGCGGTTATTATAAGATAGACCTCAATACAGTCGATAAGACTATGACAATGACACGCCTTAGCGACAGCCAAACATCCTATAGCACGATTACTATTCCAGGTTATTATAATGATTGGGATGTGGCCGGCAATGCCATGACAGCGCTTAACTCGAGTAATAACCACGACTGGTTAACCTTCCTGACTCTTGACAATGATTCGGAACTGAAGTTTGCACCGGGCAGCTGGGACTATGATTGGGGCACCAACCAATTCCCATACGGCAAGGGATATCAAGGCGGCTACAATATTCCCGCAAAGCAAGGCGGTTATTTTGTTTATTTCAACGACCTTTCGGGAGACTATATGTTCCTTAATGACGATGGATTGCCTGGAAGTAATTATCTTAAGATCACAAAATATGATTTTGGCGATTTTATTGATCTCACATGGGACTATGCCAGTGGCACCACTATAAAGTTGTGCGACATCTCCACCGATCTTGAGGGACCATATCAGTTACATTTCGGCAGTAAGTCAATCACAATTGACCAAGACGGCAAGGTTGACCTTAACGAACTGAAAGAAGCGGTGTTCTCGACCTATGACCGTCCTCGCACTGGAGGTTGTGTACTCTATTGCTGGGTTGAAGCACAATCGGGTCCACAAACCGTGAAGTCGAACACAATCTCTGTTCCAGTGCAGATTGAGAATTATTCGATTGTTATTGACGGTAGTGGCACGACAATAGAAATGATTTCTTCAAGCTTAAACACATTCAAAGCCATTATTCCTGCCAGCACCTATGGCAACATTCGTTTCAGGATAGCACCCGAGTCGTCTAGTGCCGATATCGACATGATTTCTCCTTTTGGAGACGGTGACGTTACGGCTTCCAATGGCTCTATTGGCTTTGGTATGCAGAGCTATTTCATGATTCCCTACAATGCAACCTATAGAGAATATGAGGTGGAAATTGACTTGGGCTATAAGACCTATTACATTGATGGTCATAGCACAACATCAATGCTTTGGCAGGCTGGAGTCGCCAACAACTGGGGAAATCCTGCTTCCGGTTTGTCGATGAACTATGATGGCACCTATACTGGTTATATGTTCCTGAACGGTGATTTCAAGTTCAAGGAAAATGAAGATGGCTGGGACGGAAAAAATTGGGGGTCTGAAACCTATCAGAGTAGTTATATGAGTGGAACTCTCGTGGAAAGTGGGTATAACCTATATGCTCCACAGGGGTTCTATAAGGTTGACGTAAATCTGAACGACCTTTACTATAATCTCACCTCTATCTCGAGCGTGAGCATCATTGGAGAGGCCGTGCCCACAGGCACACAGTGGGCTACCGATGTGGACTTGACCTACAATCAAGACACTGGAGCTTGGGAAACTTATATGGTGCTTAATAAAGGCGATTTCAAGTTCCGCGCAAATCATGACTGGACCCTCAATTGGGGCGGTACATTTGATAACCTTGAGATGAGTGGAGATAACTTGAACGTGGCGCAGCCGGGTGCATATAAAGTGCAAGTGTTCCTTACCTACGACGGCAACAGCCACGCAGTATTGACAAGGCAATAGCGCTTCGCGCAGTTTAGCCGTTTCGCTAGTTTGCCGCTCGCGTTGCTCGCTAGTTTGCCGCTCGCGTTGCTCGCTAGTTTGCCGCGCTTCGCGCTAGTTTAGAGGTAGTTTAGAGGTTAGAGTAGCCCCGATCCCCGATTCCCGATCCTCGATCCCCTTACTACTTAATCTTTGGGTTTACCACTCTCTCGCCAATGAACTTGGCGAGTTCTTTGCGGGTTTGGTAGAGGTTCTGGAGCTTGGTCATCAAGTTGTGAGCCTCTTCGCCCTGTGACCGCTTCAGTTGCTCTTTGATGACAAGAATTTCGTAGTTTAGAATGGAGTTCTTGAGGTTGTTGATAGCCTCAGGGATGATGGTGTTGAGGCGGCTCTCGATGGAGTGCTCAATGTTCTCCATCGAGTAGATTTTGCTTAGCTGATGCTTGTCGCTCACGAGCGAGAGAGCCGTGGCGCGCACGTCATCATCGAAGTTTGAACACAGTTTTTTCTCAAGGTAATTCTTGCGGAACTCCTTGATTTTGGCATCCAATTCATTATTGATGCCCTTTAAAATCTCTTTCTCCTTTTTGTCGATAGCGGCGACGTTCATCCCGCTGGTTTCGATTTTTGTCAGCGCTTCTTTATATTCTGCCTCGGCGAGGGTGCGGTGTTGACTCTCAAACTGAGCCAAGGCCTGATAGAACTCGGCAATATATTGCAAACTGGCGTCAAAAGTCTTTTTAAAGGCATTGATAGTAAAGTCTATATTGTCGATGGCAAATTCGCTGCTGATGTACTCCAGCACAGTGGTTGGCTGATGGTTGCCGTCGGGGTCAACGTTTTCGCCCAAATAACACATGCCATATTTCACGATATTGCTCATTACCCCCTTTTCGGCAAGATAAAGCACACTTTCCTTGTCGGTCTGTTTTGCCACATATCGGGGATCGGAGATCGGGGCTCGGGAATCAGGCGGAGCGGAGTCTTCAAAGTCGATGGTGGCTGGCGGCGCGTCAATCACAGGCGGTTCGGTGTCGATGGCACCAAAATCTTCTCCTATAGGTGGAGCTATGTATGGTGGTGCTGTGTCGGGCACAACATCTTGGCTAGGAAAATCATTTACATTGGGCTGCTGGCGGTCCTGACGTCGCCCCTCGCGGTTCTTCTCACGTTCGCGCCGTTTGTGGGCTTCGTCTTTGAGCCGTAAGATATTCTTTTTAATGTCTTGCAGCAACACGTCCTCGCCAATGCCCAGCTGGATGCTGCATTCCTTGGCATACACCGAGCGCGTGATGGCGTCGGGGATTACCGAGATAGACTTTACCACGTCGCCAATCACCGCAGAGCGCTTGATGGGGTCGCGCTCGGTGCCCTCAAGCAGAATCTTCACCTTGAAACTGATGAAGTCGGTCTCGTTGTCGGCGATATATTGCTTCAGCTCGCTGGCACTGTGGGTGCGCGCGAAGCTGTCGGGGTCTTCGCCCTCGGGCAGGAGCAGCACCTTGATGTTAAGTCCTTCGGCAAGAAGCATGTCGATGCCTCGCAGCGAGGCTTTGATGCCTGCCGGGTCGCCGTCGTAGAGCACTGTCACATTCTTGGTGAAGCGGTGGATGGCTCTAATCTGCCCTTCGGTCAATGAGGTGCCGCTCGATGCCACCACGTTCTCGATTCCCGCCTGATGCATCGAGATGACATCAGTGTATCCTTCCACGAGGAAGCACTTGTCTTCCTTGACGATGGCGCGCTTCGACTGGAACAGGCCGTAAAGCTCGCGGTTCTTGACATATACAGTCGATTCGGGAGAATTGAAGTATTTGGCTACATCTTTTGTCTTTTTGAGAGTGCGACCGCCAAAGGCTATGATTTTGCCGGCGATATTCATCACTGGGAACATCACACGGCCGTGGAAACGGTCGAAACCTCCGCCACGGCGATCGTCGATGCACAACCCCACGTTGAACAAATTTTGCTTGTTGTAGCCCTGCCCTGTGGCGGCGGCGTAGAGCGCTTTGCTGTTTTGAGGCGAGTAGCCCAAATGGAACTTCTTGATAGTGGCATCGTTGAAGCCGCGCTCATAGAAATAGCTCAGACCAATGTCTTTTCCTTCTTTGGTGTTAAAGAGCTGGTTCTCAAACCACTGTGAGGCAAACTCGTTAATCACAAGCATACTCTCGCGCTCGGTCTGGGCGGCTTTCTCCTCGTCGGTGAGCTCTTTTTCGTGAATCTCGATGTGGTATTTCTTGGCAAGGTAGCGCAGGGCTTCGACATAGGACATCTGCTCGTGCTCCATGATGAAGTTCACGGGGCTGCCGCCCTTGCCGCACCCGAAGCAGTGGCAAATCTGCTTGGCGGGCGACACCATGAACGAAGGCGTTTTCTCATCATGGAACGGGCACAAACCTTTGAAGTTCGCGCCACTGCGACGCAAACTCACGAAATCTCCCACCACATCAACAATATCGGCGGAGTCGAGAATCCTATCTACCGTCTCCCTGTCAATCATGAGTACAAAGGTACTCTAAATTCTACAAACAAGCACAAAATTTAACCACTAATTTACACTAATTATCACTAAGCTCGCACTCGTCGTTTTTGTGCACACTAATTAAACGAATTAAAACTAATTATTTACTCTGGCAAGACTAGTGCATAGTCAAACGACTAGAAACGACCAGAAACTACTTTTGCCTTGTTTGCTTGTCCCTCGTCAGCTTGTCAGCTAAATGATAATAAACCACAAATTTACACTAATTATCACAAATCCCTTTCACTTATTTTTGAGCACACTAATCAAACTAAATAAAACTAATTATTTATATTCAAAAACAGTCACATCAAAATCATCCCCAGCGCTGTCAAGGCACTGGGGATGACTTATTAGTGTTAATTCGTGAAAATTAGTTGTTATTTGATGAGGTTTCCGAGGATGTCGCGGGTGATGGTTCTCGTTGCCGCGCTGGTTGCGTTTTTGACGATTTTGCCGGTTGCCGAGGTCGAGCTCTTGCGCTCTTTCTTGCCGGTAATCGTGTTGGAAAGTTTGGTGCCTAGTATGGTGGCGATGGTAGCCGTGACTGCGGTAACGATGGCTTTCCAAATCTTGCTGAAGATTCCAGGTTTATTTTTCTTCTTCTCCTCTTCTTTGGCAAGTTTTTCGGCTTCCTTAGCTTCTTTTGCTGCCTGTTTTTCGGCTTCGGCTTTGGCGGCGGCCTCGGCAGCCTCTTTTGCTTCCTTCTCGCTCTCGGCAAGCAGCACCTCAAATGCGCTCTCACGCTCCTTCAACTCATCATACTTGCCGTAAATCATCGAACGGTTGATGATGGTGTTGCGAGTCATCGAGTCGATGGGACCTATCTGGCTCAAGGGGAATAGAATTTTGGCGCGCTCAACAACAGTAGGTGCGCCCTTCTCATCAAGGAAAGAGACAAGAGCCTCGCCAGTCTCGAGGTTGGAGATGGCCTCTGAAGTGTCGAACTCGGGGTTGGCACGGAATGTCTCGGCGGCGACTTTCACCGCCTTTATGTCACGAGGGGTGTAAGCTCGCATGGCGTGCTGGATGCGGTTGCCAAGCTGGCCTAACACTATCTCGGGCAGGTCGGCGGGGCTTTGGGTGACGAAATAGATTCCCACGCCCTTGCTTCGCATCAGGCGAATCACCTGCTCAATCTTATCGACAAGGGCTTTGGAGGTGTCGTCAAAGAGCATGTGCGCCTCGTCGAAGAAGAAGATGAGCTTGGGCTGGGGCATATCACCCACCTCGGGCAACTTGGTGTAGATTTCCGAGAGCAGCCACAGCAGGAAGGTGGAGTAGAGCTTGGGGTTGTGCTGCAGCTCATCGGCAGCGAGCACGCTCATCACGCCCTTGCCACCCTCGGTGGCGATGAGGTCGAAGATGTCGAACGCTGGCTCGCCAAAGAAGTTGTCGCCTCCCTGGTCTTCAAGAGCCAGAATTGATCGCTGGATAGCTCCGATGCTCGCACTCGACACGTTGCCATATTTTGTCGTGTATTCCGAGGCGTGTTTCGCCACATAGTCGAGCATGGCGCGCAAGTCCTTGATGTCGTCGAGCAGCAGTCCGCGCTCGTCGGCAACCTTGAAGACAATGGTGAGTACGCCACTCTGCACCTCGTTGAGCCCCAGCAGGCGGGAGAGCAGCAGAGGACCCATGTTTGAGACGCGGGTGCGCATGGGGTGACCCTGCTTGCCAAACACGTCGTAGAACCTCACTGGGCAGCCCTCAAACGCCAATTCCTCCTGGTTCAACCCAAACTCCGGGATGCGTTTCTCGATAAAGCTGGACACTTTTCCCGGCTGGCTGATTCCCGAGAGGTCGCCCTTGATGTCGGCCATGAAGCACGGCACGCCAGCCTGGCAGAAACTCTCGGCGATCACCTGTAACGAAACTGTCTTACCGGTACCTGTGGCACCAGCAATCAACCCATGGCGGTTAGCCATCTTTCCATTGATGCATATTGCCCCGTTAGGACCGTGAGCAATATAAAATTGATTGTCTTTATACATAATTTTAAAGATTTTATTCTATTTTGCACAAAAATACAACATTATTATTAAAAACAACACTGTTTATAGCAAAAAAAGTCATTTTTGTTAATAAGTTTTTGTTTTTATTGCTACCTTTGCCTATGATTATGGAAAAAACATTACAACAGATAAAGGAGATGCTCAGTCGCAGCGAGTCGCGCGACGTGATAGCACATTGCGATTATATCATTGAGAAAGAGGATAATGAAGAGAACAAAAAGAGTGTTGCGCAGCTGTTTTACCTGCGTGGAAACGCCTACCGCCAACTTGGTGACTGGGGCAAAGCGATGAGCAGTTGGCTCGAAGCGTCGGAGCGTGACCCCGAAAGTCCCGCCAAGCAAGCTTACGCTCATGCTTTAGAAATCCTGGACTTCTATAACCACGACCTTTACAATCCTTAGCTGACGAGCTGTCGAGCAAACAAGCTGACAAGGCAATGGTAGCTGTCGAAGCAAGAATCGGCTTCGCCGAGAAATTGAACAAAATTTTAAAGAAAAATTATCCAAAATTAGTGCAAGTTGAGGGCAGAGCCAAGCTTGCTTGAGCATTGCCGAACCGCAGCCTAATTTATCTAAAATTTTGATAGATTTTTTGTTTTAATTTTGTTGAATTTGACTCAAGCATGATGGCTATGCCATCGCCCACCGCACTTCGTGCGACTTGGGCTTCATGCTCTCCTCGAGCTAAAGGTTCCACGCGAAGCGTGTTAAATGAGTCCTCAAGGCAATTATGTGCCAGTGGTTTTGTTCGCTCGTCAGCTGGAACTACAGTATAACATGCTTCGCTTCTACTGTGTGGTTGACGAAGATGGAGGCGAGGGGTGAGAAGCGTGAGGCGTCTTCAGTGGTGCAGTATTGGCAGGTGCCGCCTTGAGTGCATCGTGCTTCCATCTCGGGATGACGATGCAGATAATCTTTCAGACTGGCGGCAACGATGGGTCCTTGCTCGATAATCATTACGCTCTCGGGAGTGTATTTCCTGATTTTGTTATAAAGCAGTGGGTAGTGAGTGCACCCCAAGATTATGGAATCTATGTCGCCGCATTGCGCCATGAGGGCTTTAACGTCTTTCTCCACGAAATAGTCGGCACCTGGTCCGTCACTCTCACGGTTCTCTACTAATGGTACCCACATGGGGCAGGCGTGGCTAAAGACTTTGATGTCGGGGTGCATTTTGGCAATCTCGATGTCGTAGGAGAGACTCTGCACGGTGCCTGGCGTTCCAAATATTCCCACATTACGGCTTTTGGTTATATTGCCAATCTCTTCTACTGTAGGACGTATCACTCCCAGCACCCGTCGATTTGGGTCCAGATTCTCAAGGTCGCGCTGCTGAATCGAGCGCAGAGCCTTTGCCGATGCTGTGTTGCAGGCGAGGATAACAAGGTGGCAGCCTTGAGAGAAGAGGTATTTCACTGCTTGCAGTGTGAAGTCATATACAAGCTGGAAGGAGCGGTTGCCGTAAGGTGCGCGGGCATTGTCGCCGAGGAAGATGTAGTCATATTGTGGCAACACCTTTCTTATCTCCCTCAAGATAGAGAGACCTCCAAATCCTGAGTCAAAGACTCCAATTGGGGCTGGTTGTGAGCTATATATCATAGTAGTTCAGAGTTTAGAGTTCAGAGTTTAGAGTTTTTGCATTGTGCAAAGGTAATGTAAACCGATAAAAAAACAAAATCAAAAGCGTTATTTCATTTTGAAATAAGGATTCTTGATAGCGTAATGTTGCTGCTCATAGTAGGCACTGTCGAGCAGCATTTTGCATTTGGCGGAGATCAGGTGAGCGGCATAGTCGTAATAAGCTCTGTCGTTGTTTACAAGCTGTGGGTGGCTGCTGAAGTCGTGAACTTTGTCTTCGCCGAAGATGGCCTTCATCACCCATAAGTCGTGCCACGTGAGTTGTGGATTGCTGTTGCGGGGAGGAACTATAATGATGTAGTTGGTGTGATTCTTGTCAAGAATTTCCTTTATTGTCTTTAGTTGTGTTTCAATCTCCTCATCAATAGCTGGTTGACTTACTGTAGGCAGAGACACACGCCTGATTCTCGCCAATCGCTCAGGGGTGTAATACTTGTCGGGGGAGGTTGCGATGATGGAATCCACTTCCTTATAGTACATTTCGTTGAGATGTCCTATTCTGTCGGGAGCGATGTTGCTCATTATGTCTTGTGGTGGAGCGTCGTTTTTGCTGAAGTGCGATAAGATAGCGAGCTTCACCTGCCCAATGTCACGGAAAGCATTAAGGAACAGGGTATTAACGTGCAACCAGTTGATTGCCCCCGTTGTTGCCGGATGCTGGACAAAGAGAATGTCATCCTCGTTAGGCTGCCGTCTCTTTAACATGCTGGCTTCTATAACGATGAGGGCATTCTTGATGGCGCTTTCATGGTCATTAAGGAACCGCATCTTGTTGATGATGCCAGTCAGCGTCTCCGACGAGGCGTCAAAGTGCAATATTGATGCGGCGCTGTCAAGATAGGGTTTCCAGTAGCTCGCCTTGAAATTCTGCGACATCGAGGAGCCGAGAATGAAAGAGTCGTAGTGATATTGATCGTTGTGGAGCAGATAGGTCTCCACGGCAGTGAAGCCAGCGTTATTGCCCACAGTCACCGAGTCTCGTCCTTGTGAGTCGGTGGTTCTAGGATGCACTATGTGGAATGGGTCAACGATAGCATAGAATGCCACGAAAATAATGACCGGCAAGGCTGCCAAGAGAGTGCGAAGGCAGAATTTTTTGATAGAGTCTTTCATATTATTTAAAGCTGACGAGCGAACGGGCTGACGAGCTGACGAGGCAAGTGTAATGCTGCGACAACTACCATTGCCTTGTTAGCTTGTTTCTTGTTAGCTTGTTAACTTGTTAACTTCATTGTACATTGATTAGAATTGGAAATAAATATATTGAATATCGGCTTTAGCGCCATAGAAGGCGATGAGAAACAGCAGTCCCCAGTAGATTGCCCATCGCGCTATGGTGGGCATCTTAAGGGTCATGATGGGAAATTCCTGACGGCGCCCCAGCCATTCCACAATGACAAAAGGCACTATATAGTAGAGTAGCGCCGAGAGCCCCATTGGCACGCATAGCCAGTTGCCATGCACTAAAGTGCTGAGACATTCTTGAAGGTGGGCGATGTTTGGCGAGCGGAACGACAGGAAAATCAAGGCGAAAATCAGGAACGTGAGCAGGCATTTGGGGATGTCACGCAACCGGGCATGGTCAGAATAATTCTTTTTCTTGAGGAACACAAACGGCAGGAGCATCAACCCATTGACAGTGCCCCATATCACAAAAGTCCAGTCGGCGCCGTGCCATAGCCCTGAAATCGCAAAGACAATCATGATGTTAAGGCAGGTGCGCCACTTGCCACGCCGCGAGCCGCCAAGCGGGAAATAGATATATTCCCTGAACCATGTCATCAGCGATATGTGCCATCGTTGCCACAGCTCTTTCATGTTGCGTGAAAAGAACGGGAAGTTGAAGTTTGGCAATAGCTTGATGTTGAACAACCTTGCCGAACCGATGGCAATGTCGCTATATCCCGAGAAGTCGGTATAAATCTGGAAGGCAAAGAGAACTGCCGCCATGATAATTGACGAAGCGCTCATCACCGAGGGGTGGTAGAGCAGGTTATCGACATGACCAGCTAGATTGTCGGCGATGACGAGTTTTTTTACCAGTCCCCACAAGATTTGGCGCATCCCTATCACAGCGTTGTAATAGTCGAAGTTTTTCGTCTTGAGGAATTGCGGCAGCAGGTTCCTCGCCCTCTCGATGGGGCCCGCCACTAGCTGAGGAAAGAATGCTATATAAACGAAGAACGCCACCACGTTGCGAGTGGGCTGCGTTTTGCCGTTATAAACGTCGAAGCTATAACTGATTGCTTGAAGAGTGTAGAACGATATTCCCACTGGCAGCATGATGCCGAGAGTGGGCCAGTCGGGATTAGCGCCAAAGAGCCGCAGGATGTCGGCAAACGAGTCTTTGAAGAAGTTGAAATACTTGAACGTGGCGAGGATGCCTAGGTTGATGATGAGGTTTAGCGCAAGCCAGGCTTTTGAGCGCTTGGAGTGGTCGTTCTTGATGATTAATCCCGAGAGAAATGTTGTGGCAGAGGTGATAATGATTAGCCCTAAAAATCTCCAGTCCCACCAGCCATAAAAGATATAGCTTGCCGCAAGCAGAAAAAGATTCTGCCACAGCAGTTTTTTTCGTAACAGCCAGAAGCCCGCAAACACTAAGGGCAGGAACAGAGCATATATATAGCTGTCAAATTGCATTAAGATACCAGTTATCAGTTATTGGGGTGTTGCGTTGACAACGCAACATACAGAACACTTGTCTCCACTTTCTACTCTCCACTTTCCACATTGAGACCAGGTTATCCTTTGAAACCATTGATGATTTGTGCAATCTCCTTGGCGTCATCGGTGGTGATGGGGTGACCGATAGGCAGACTTATTGCTTGGTCGGCAATCGCTGTAGTCACGGGCAAATTATAGGACTTGAATTGGCGATAGCAAGGCTGGCGATGAGGCGGTGTGGCATAGTGGATGTCGGTCATCACACCGTTTTTCTCTAAATAATCTCGCATAGCGTCGCGTTTTTCCACACGAATCACATACTGATGCCAGATTTGTATCATGTCGTCGAAAATATCAGGTTTCTTGACTAATGGGTTGGTTATGTGCTCCTCGTAGGTCCGCGCCACTTCATCACGACGCATATTCTCGACGTTGAGGTAACGCAGTTTCACTCTAAGCATGGCAGCCTGAATCTCGTCGATGCGACAGTTGAGTCCCAAATAAATGTTGTGATAACGACGGTCGCTGCCATAGTTGGCGATGGCACGCACGGTCTTGGCAAGAATATCATCGTTAGTGACCACAGCACCAGCATCGCCCAGTGCCCCTAAGTTCTTAGTAGGGTAGAAGCTCACGGCGCTGGCGTGCCCTAATCCACCTGTAGTATATGTGCCGTAGAGTCCTGGCGTGCTTGATTTTGCGCCGATGGCTTGCGCGTTGTCCTCGATAATCTTAAGGTTATAGCGCTTGGCGACGGTCATTAGCTGTTCGTCCCAGCATGGTGTCCCATACAGGTGAACGGGCATGATGGCTCTCACGGCAGGGGTGATGAGATTCTCTAGTAGCGACGAGTCGAGGTTCATGGTGTCGGGGCGGGCATCGCACAGGCATGGCGTCATACCGTTATCGCTTACTGCGAGAATCGAAGCGATATAGGTGTTGGCAGGCACTATCACATGGTCTTCATGGTGAAGCACACCGAGTTCTATATAAGCTCTAAGTATTAGCCTGAGCGCGTCAAGCCCGTTGCTCACTGCGATGCAATGCTTCGCCTCGCACAGTCCTGCGATTTCCTGCTCTAGCAGGTTGGTCTGCTCACCGTGGAGGTATCTACCCGATTTGATAACATTGCAGGCTGCCTCTTGCAACTGCTCCATATAAGGTTCGTTGGCCTTTGCCAAGTCAAGGAATTTGTATCTCATTTCTTGTTTTTTGTGGAAGTAAGACGTTTAAACTCATCGTAATCACGCACATAGTCATCTTCATGGTAATGATCGGATGCCAACACAAGACACACTGAACCTGACGAGAAATTATATTGCTGACTCCATATTCCAGGAACGACAAGTAGCCCCTGGTATGGGCGGTTGAGTGTTACTGTGTGTTTGTTCACCCCATCATCAAGCAACACATCGAAGGCTCCACTTATTGCCACAATAAACTGCTGCAGCTCTTTGTGTGAATGTCCTCCGCGTTCTTCGCCACCTGGCACGTCGTAGATGTAGAACACCCGTTTTATGTCGAACGGCGCTGAAATGCCATTCTCCACCACGCTCAGGTTACCGTTGGCATGGTGGTGCTTGTTAAGCTCAATGATTCGGCACTGTTCAATGCTTGATGTCTTATGATAATCAGTCTCAGCCATTTTTCTGTTTTATGAACTCGTCAAAGTCTTCAATATAATCGTTTGGGTCGTAAGGCGTGCTGCTAAGCACCAGAGCTACCGAGTTGGTAGAAAAATTGTCGATTGAGCGCCATGTCATGCGGGGGACAAAAAGACCATAATAGGAACGTGACATGTGGAAACGCTGCTCGCCGTTGCCGTCGTTGAGCACCACATCAAAGCTTCCCGATAAAGCCACGATAAACTCGTCTTGCTCGCGGAAGGCGTGTCCGTCGCGATACATTCCGCCCGGCACATCATATATCCAGTAGCAACGCTTTACCTCAAACGGCACATGTCCCTCGCTCTCAATGAACGAGAGGTTGCCTCGCGGGTCGCATATTTTGGGAAGATCTATTAACCGTGGTTTTGTCATAGTTTCCCTATTAAATTCAGCAGATATTTGCCATAGTCGTTCTTGGAGAGAGGTTTGGCAAGTTTGCGCAGTTGTTTGTCGTCAATCCAGTGCTTGCGATAAGCAATCTCCTCTAGAGCCGCTACTTGTACGCCTTGGCAAGTCTCAACGGTAGCAATAAAATTGCTGGCGTCGAGCATTGAGGCTGGCGTGCCAGTGTCGAGCCACGCGAAGCCACGTCCCAAAGTCTTCACCATCACCCGGTCTTGGGCAAGGTAGTGCTGGTTGACGGTGGTGATTTCCAGTTCGCCGCGAGGTGATGGTTTAATGTTCTTAGCCACTTCAATCACGTCGTTGGGGTAGAAATAGAGACCTGTCACTGCATAATTTGACTTGGGTTGAGAGGGTTTCTCCTCAATGTCGAAGGCCTTGCCGTTCTCATCAAATGCCACCACACCATATCGCTCAGGATCTTTCACGGCATAGGCGAAAAGCGTGGCGCAAGATTTGCTGTCGGTCTGTGCTACAGCATCCTTTAGCATTCCGGTGAAACCTTGCCCGTAGAAGATGTTGTCGCCAAGCACAAGGCACACCGAGTCGTCGCCAATGAACTCCTCGCCAATGATGAACGCCTGTGCCAGCCCGTCGGGGGAAGGCTGCTCGGCATAAGAGAAGTTCACGCCAATGTCCTCGCCGCTACCTAACAGCCGCTCAAACTGCGGCAGGTCGTGAGGCGTGGATATAATAAGAATGTCTCTTATTCCAGCCAGCATAAGCACCGAGATAGGGTAGTATATCATCGGTTTATCATAAATTGGCACCAGTTGTTTTGAGATGCCTTTGGTGACAGGGAAAAGCCGTGTCCCTGAACCACCTGCAAGTACAATACCTTTCATATTTTTTATAGCTAACAAGCCGACAAGTAAACAAGCAAACAAGCCAATAGAAATATGTTCTTTTTTTGTCGCTGTTTAGTTGTGCTTTGTGAATTATTAATTCTGCATTCTGCATTGTGCATTCTGCATTGACTTAACGGTTTCCGTACATTTCTTCGTAATACTTCTGGTAGTCTCCGCTTGTCACGTCGTTGAGCCATTGCTGGTGGTCGAGGTTCCAGCGGATGGTCTTCTCGATACCCACAGTAAACGGTGTCTCGGGGTACCAACCGAGCTGTGTGGCAATTTTCGTCGGGTCGATGGCGTAACGCATATCGTGCCCTGGGCGGTCGGTGACGTAGGTTATCAAGTCGTAGTTGATGTCCTCAAGCTTGCACTTGAGCTGCGACTGATAATGTGGCTCTTCACGCATGATGCGCGCGATGGTGTCGATGATGAGCTTCACGATGTTGATGTTGCTCTCCTCGTTGAAGCCGCCAATGTTATAGACCTCTCCAATCTTACCTTTGTGCAGCACCATGTCGATGCCCTTGCAATGGTCTTCAACATATAGCCAGTCGCGCACGTTCAGCCCCTTGCCATAGACTGGCAGCTTCTTTCCCTCAAGGATGTTGTGAATCACGAGCGGGATGAGCTTCTCGGGGAAGTGGTAGGGACCGTAGTTGTTGCTGCAACGGGTGATATTGACAGGGAAGTTGTAGGTGTGATGATAGGCCATCACTATCATGTCGGCGCTGGTCTTGGAAGCGGAGTAGGGCGAGCGTGGCGAGAGCGGAGTGTCTTCGGTGAAAAACTTCTTTCCGAAGGTGGTGAGGTCGTGGCGCCCCTCAATCACTTTCTTGAGCTCGTCATCAACGTGCAGAGGCTGGGCTTCGTCAAAATCCTTCTCAAGCGAGCCATACACCTCGTCGGTTGAGATTTGCAGGTATTTCTTGCCTTTTTTGTAGGCAGGCTTGCCAGTGTCGTCTTTGCCAAGTGTCCACGCCTCGCGAGCGCAGTTGAGCAGGTTTTGAGTGCCTAGAATATTGGTCTCTAGGAAGAGCTTGGGGTTCTCGATGCTGCGGTCCACATGGCTCTCGGCGGCGAAGTTCACCACATAGTCGATGTCGTTGTCGTCAAAAATCTGCCTGACGGCATAGTAGTCCTTGATATCGCCTTTCACAAAGGTCACATTGGGCAGTTCAAGCTCCTCCTTAATGGAGTTGAGATTTCCGGCGTAGGTCAAGGCATCGAGCGCTATCACCTTGATGTCACTGCCGTGATGGGCGGTGATGTACTTAACAAAGTTTGCTCCAATAAACCCTGCTGCGCCAGTTACGAGATATGTTGTCATAATTCAAAGATTTTGTTATCAATCAGCAAAGATAATGCTTATCATCTTAAAAACAAAAGATTTTAGAGATTATTGCTGATTTTATTTTTCAGGTCATCAACAATGAATTGAATTTCGTTGTTCATTATAGGAATGTTTATCACTTTGTAGCTTGAATAATCGGGATGGAGCACCACAAGATGCATAGCACTGATTTTTAGGCCATAACATTTCTCTACAATGTGACGGTAGAGGTTCTGCTGCAAAGCGTAGTGCCAGTAGCTGCAGTCGGGGATATGCTGCAAGCCATTGATGCCGTACGCGTCAAACCTGTTGGTTTTGCACACGACACCATATTTGTCAATCAGTGACTTGCTGCGTTTCCAGTCATAGAACTCAAAGGTGCCGTCGTTGCGACTGCACGTCAAGTCGATGGTGCCTGCCATGCCCAATTGCTCGTCAAACACTCGCCACTCGGTGCGGAATGGTGTGAAATCCACATCTTTGACAAATTTCAGAAAATATTCAATCTCTTTGTTGATGCTGATAATCTTGTCTTCATGGATAAACTCGCCATCGTATGTAAATCGGCACATGGGGGCCATATATTCGTCGCCGTTGAGATATTCCTCAATCTGCTTGTGAAGGTGGGTGCCCGCAAAGCTTGCCATCATGCCATTGCAATTCCATTGCTCCATGAGCTGGGTGGCGGTGATGGGTAGGCCCTCTGCTTTGCGCTCTGCCCATTTCTTGCTGTCAAAAGGTTTGAAATACCTGCTATAGACACTGCTCACAGGAGTGAGCCTGCGCTTGCCGTCGAGCAGGTAGATGTGACCTTCCTCCTCAAACGCGATTCGCTCGTCTTGAGGGAAATATAGGTCAGAATTATCGAGATTTCTTATCATAATATCTTATTTTTGCACAAAATTAGTGCAAGACGAGGGCAGAACAAAATGAAAAACGAAGTTTTTTCATTTTTTATGCTTGGACGCAGCCTTATTTATCAAAAATTAGTGCAAGCCGAGTGAAAAACCAATTTTTTGTTTGAAAATAGAGTTGCGGGCGTTAGTATTTTGTGGAATGGTTTTTGTGTGTAATTGATAAATTTTTCCTACCTTTGTGGTAAAAATAAAAACATAGAAATTATGACAAAGAAAACATTTGCCGTTACCGGTATGAAATGCGTGAGCTGCAAGGCTAATGTGGAACGTGCCATCAAGGCGTTGCCTGGTGTTGTTGAGGCTGTTGTCAGCCTTGAGGACGCTTGTGTTGCTGTTGATTATGATGAAGCACAGGTTACTCCTCAGGACATGAAAGATGCTGTCGATGATTTAGGACGCTTCGAATTTAATGCATAATGTATAATGCACAATTCACAATGCACAATCAGCCTTGCCTCTTGTCCTCTTGTTCTCTTGTTCTCTTGTTCTCTTGTCCTCTTGTTCTCTTGTTCTCTTGTCCTCTTGTAAGCTCGTCATCTAAAAAATGAAAAAGACACTTCCTGTCATAGGCATGGCGTGCTCGGCGTGTTCGGCTAATGTGGAGAACAAGTTGCGGTCGATAGCGGGTATCAACGAGGCTTCGGTAAACCTCGTTGGTCGCACCGCTACGATAGATTTTGACCCCATGCAGGTGTCGCTGGAGGAGATAAAGCAACAAATCAGCGACATAGGCTACGACATGGTGATTGACGACGATCGCAGTGTGCAGGAGATAGAGGCGCGCGAGTGGAAACTCCTCAAGCGCAAGACCATCATGGCGTGGGTGTTCTCGGCTATGGTGATGTGCCTGTCGATGGGATGGGTGAATGCTGGCGGCAAGGATGCCGCAAACCAACTGTCGCTCGTTATCGCTCTTGCCTGTATCATCTTGTGTGGCAAGGAATTTTATGTGGCGGCGTTCAAGCAACTCAGGCATGGCATTACCAGCATGGACACGTTGGTGACCTTGTCAACCGCTATAACGTTCATATTCAGTGCTTTCAACACCTTTTATGGCGAAACCGCATGGGGCGCGCGAGGCATAGAGTGGCACACCTATTTCGATGCCGTCACTATGATTATCGCCTTTGTCCTCACGGGACGACTGCTGGAGGAGAAGGCGAAGGACAGCACCGCTACGAGTCTGCGCCAACTCATGGGCATGTCGCCCAAGACGGCGAGGGTTGTCACCAAGAAACAGCCTGCCGAGGGCGATGAGGCAGGTGAGATGGTGCCGATTTCCACCATCGAGAAGGGCGACCTCCTTGAGGTGCGTGCCGGCGAGAAGATTCCCGTTGATGGCGAGGTGACATGGGCGTCGAGCTTTATGACCGACGATGCCGCCTACATCGACGAGAGCATGATAACCGGTGAACCCACGCCTGCCGTGAAGCGTGTGGGCGACAAGGTGCTGGCAGGTACCATCCCCAGTCAGGGACGCTTGCGGCTGAGGGCGCGGCAGGTGGGCGAGGAGACTGCCTTGGCACAGATTATCGCTATTGTCCAGCAGGCGCAAGGCTCAAAGGCTCCTGTGCAACGGCTTGTCGATAGGGCGGCGAGCGTGTTTGTGCCTGTGGTGGCGATTGCGGCGTTGCTCACCTTTGTGCTGTGGCTGCTCATCGCTGGCTTTGACTCGCTCCCCCAAGCTATTATCTCGGCGGTGGCTGTGCTTGTGGTGGCGTGTCCGTGCGCTATGGGTCTCGCCACTCCCACGGCGTTGATGGTGAGCATGGGCAAGGCTGCCGAGCAGCAGATTCTTATCAAAGATGCCACCGCACTAGAGCAGTTGCGCAAAGTCGATGCCCTTGTAACCGACAAGACCGGGACATTGACCATCCCCAACAAGAATGTGGTGGATTTTACCCGTGCCGACGACTTGGCACTCGACGAGCGCGAGACTCTGAAACCCAACGCAAGGGAGGCTGTTGAGACGCTGAAGAAGATGGGCGTTGAGGTGCATCTGCTCAGCGGTGACAAGGAGCAAGCAGTGAGCTATTGGGCACAACAGGCTGGCATAGAGCATTATCAGAGCGGTGTGATGCCTGCCGACAAAGAAGCACTCGTCAAGCAGCTGCAGAGCGAGGGCAAGACCGTGGCGATGATGGGCGACGGCATCAACGACACTCAGGCGCTGGCGCTTGCCGATGTGAGCATAGCAATAGGCACTGGCACCGATGTGGCGATGGATGTGGCGCAGGTCACCCTGATGGGCGATGACCTGCAAACTGTACCTGCCGCCATTGATTTGAGCCGAAGAACTGTCAAGATGATATGGCAGAACTTGTTTTGGGCTTTCATCTACAACATTGTGTGCTTGCCCCTTGCGGCAGGTGTGCTGCATCTCTTTGGCGTCAACTTCCAGATAACCCCCATGTGGGCAGCGGCGCTCATGGCGCTCTCAAGCCTCTCGGTGGTGCTGAACAGCTTGAGATTAAAATATGTGGCGCTTCGCGCTGTTTAGTGTTTAGAGTTTAGAGATCGTTCTCTTGTTCTCTTGTTTTCTTGTTTTCTTGTTCTCTTGTTTTCTTGTTTTCTTGTTCACTTGTTTTCTTGTTCACTTGTTTTCTAAAAAACACCATATATGAAACCATTGATTTTTGTAAGTAACGACGACGGATATAACTATCCTGGTTTAAAAGCTTTAATAGAAGTGGCGCGCGAGTTTGGCGATGTGATAGTCGCCGCTCCGCTCAGCCATCAGAGTGGCAAGGCATCGTCTATCACGATGGCAGAGCCTTTGCGCGTTTTCAAGAAAAAGGAAGAGCCTGGACTCACCGTCTATGCCGTGAACGGCACTCCCACCGACTGCGCCAAGCTGGGACTTGGGGTGCTCGTAGGGGGCAGGAAAGTAGATTTGGTGCTCTCAGGAGTGAATCACGGCTTTAATCACGGCAACAGCGTGCTATATAGCGGCACTTTGGGCGTGGTGATGGAGTCGGCGATGGCGGGGCTGCCTAGTGTGGCGTTCAGCTATGGCGACTATGCCTTTGATGCCGATTTCACGCAGTGCCTGCCCATTATGCGCCATGTCATCGGCAAGGTGCTCGCCAACGGTTTGCCCAAGTATGTGTGCCTGAGTGTAAATATTCCAATGACTGGCATCAAAGGCATGAAGATGGCTGTCTCGGCACCAGGACGATGGACCAACACCTGGGAGCACCGTGTTGACCCACGTGGCGGCGACTACTACTGGATGCTTGGCGACTACGAGGAGGAGAACCCCGATGACGACCGCACCGACTTCTACTGGCTCCGCCGTGGCTTCGTCACCGTCACACCCATCCACATCGACCAGACAGACTTCGGCTCCATGCCAGCCATGCAAAAGATGCTGGAGATTTGAGATGCACAGTGGAGAGTGCTTCGCACAGTTTAGAGGTTAGAGTTTAGTGTTTAGAGTGCGTTGCCTTTAATCACTTCACTATCTTCGATAAACGAGTAAAGAGAGTGAAAAGGCGAACGCCCGCGCTTGCGGCGCAATACATCAACAACGCCCACGCTTGCTATCTTGCCCGCTTGTTTTCTTGTCCTCTTGTTGCCTTTTTTCATTGGCGCTAGTATTAGCGTGGAAAGTGGCTTAACAACTTTCTGCTGAAAAGATGGTAATTGAAAAATCAGAGCGGGTCTCACGACTCGCTCTGATTAATGTGTTTTAATAAACCAAACTTATCACATTAGTAATATATAGAATTTTGTTCTTATTCTGTTAGTTGCAAAAAACAAGTAAGGCAGATAAAAGTCTCTCATGTATTACGAGTGCAAAGGTATAACAATATTCTTCAATATCCAAATAATTATGAGTAAAAATGCTATTTTTATTCAAAAAAATCAGAGAAGAACGTGGAAAATCTTGAATGAAAGAATGAAATGGCAACAGTTTAGCATATTTTTGCCTTGCTTTTGTTTACTTTTTGGCTGTTTTTTAGTAACTTTGCAATTCACTGAAATAAATACACAAAACAATGAACTCACAAGACTGGAAAGCGATGCTTGGGGCGGCGTTTAATGTTGACCCCGATGCTGCTGCCGAGGAGACGGTTCAAGAGTCGGCTCCGGCAACGGCTGCCGAGCAGCAGGGAAAGACGATGATTGACATCATCCTCGATAAGAAAGGCCGCAACGGCAAGCAAGCGACGATTGTCGCCAACCTCACCCTCGACGACGAGAACCTCAAGGAGCTTGCCGCACAGCTCAAGCGTCACTGTGGCGTAGGCGGCTCGGCACGCGGCGGCGAAATACTCATTCAAGGCGACAAGCGCGATGCGGTTCTTAACTTCCTTAAAAGTCAGGGTTTTAGGGCAAGAGTAATATAAGTGTAATGAAGCTGACAAGCTGACAAGGAACAAGCTGACAAGGCAATTGTATAAAGTGTTAAGTGCTAAGTGTTTTTCTTGTCCTCTTGTCTTCTTGTTAGCTGACATCAGAGATCTGAATCTAATTATATAAATACAATGGGAACGATCAAAATCATCAAGGCGTCGGCGGGGTCGGGGAAGACTTATAATCTCGCTCGCACTTATATCGCTAATTTGATAGGTGAACCCACTGGCACTACGGTGACTGTGGGAGGAAAGGAATATGAGCAGTACACGTTGCGCAAGTCATTTAACAATCACAGGCATCTGCTCGCCATTACGTTCACCAACAAGGCAACTAACGAGATGAAGGTGCGCATCATCAGGCAACTCCATGGACTCAGCCAAGGCAAAGGTGACTATATTAATGACTTTGATATCATGTTTGGGAACAATCGCCTCGAAGATGTGCAAGATGCTGCCGAAAAAGCGTTGAGCTCCATACTCTTTGACTATGCCAATTTCAATGTGAGCACTATCGACTCGTTCTTCCAGCGTGTGTTGCGCAATTTTGCCCGCGAACTCGACTACGACTATAATTATGAGGTTCAGATTGACGAGGACTATGCTACCGGCGTAGCCGTTCATGACTTCTTGCTGGAGTTGGGCTCTGCCAATAGCAAGCAAACGGCAATCAATAATTGGGTAAGAGATTTCATCAGCCACAACATCACCAATAATAAAGATTGGAACTTCTTTGGCAAGAGCGGCGACCTGGAGTCTTTTGCCGGCAACATCTACAAGGAGTTCTTCCGTGAGCATAAAGATGAGATTATCACTTACTTGGACGACATAGGTAACGGGTCAAAAGCCTCAAAGGTCGAGAGATTTAAGCAAAAAATAATTCGCGCCCGAAATAAACATCAAGAAGACTTTGAGGCTGAGATTGCCAAATATCATAATTTTTTCTCAAGCCGCAACATTAATGGCAGTGACTTGAAGAAGACAGTGGTTGCCAAGTTTTACGACGGCACTTTTACTGAGTTTTCTAACTCCGAAGAAAAGACGCTGAGGAATTACGCCACTATGACCGATGCTTTGTCGTCGAAGGTGATTTTGGCAAAGGCTAAGAAAAAAGTGAATAAAAATGAATGTGATGATGCCGCATTCCAGAATCTGGTGCAAGCTACCATATATAACTACGATCAGTTCCTTATCTATGACAGCATCCTAAAGAATATATGGAACTTAGGTTTGCTGGGAAAAATTAACGAGAAGCTTGAGCAATACCGCAAAGACAGCAATATCATCCTCATTGCCGACACCAACGACTTGATAGGCAAAGCCTTGCTCAGTGGCGCCTATTTCATCTATGAGCATGTGGGCATCCAGTTCAACAACTACATGATAGACGAGTTTCAGGACACGAGCAAGAAGCAGTACAGCAATTTCCTGCCGTTGCTTGAGGAGACAATAGCTCGCGGAGAAGACAACCTCGTCATCGGTGACGAGAAGCAGTCGATATATCGTTTTCGCAACAGCGACCCCAGCCTTCTGCGAGATGAGATAGAGAAAGACTTTGCCGGTCGTGTTGACGTGTCGCCGCTCGACACTAACTATAGAAGCTACAAGGCGATAGTGGAATTCAACAACGAATTGTTCACAGCTTTAATCAATGACCTGGATAAAAACGCTTATCCATCACTCGTCAAGACCTATAACAACATTACTCAAGTGGTTCACAAAAACGACACCCAAGGATTGGTTGAGGTGAATTTTGTGCCTAATGTTGGCCGAGAGAATCAAACCCGCAAAGCGATTCTCAAGACTTTGCCAAGTCTCATAAACTCAATGCTTAGCCGCGGCTACCGCATGGGTGACATTGCTGTCCTTGTCAGTTCTAATGAACATGGTAAGGAGGTGATTGCCGAGATAATGAGATATAACGAGTCGCTGAGTGCCGATGATGCGCTTCGCCCCATCAATGTCATCTCTGCCGAGTCGCTGATGCTTGAGAACTCTCCATCGGTAAAGCTTATACTTAGCGCGTTGCGTTTCCTTGAGGTAACACAGTATCACTTGCCTGAGAACAATGATGAGGCATTGTCGGAAGAGTTTGCAAAGTTCCTCGAGAACCGAATTAACGAGCAACGTTACTATAAGGTGCTCCATGATTTTATGGCACGTATTCAAACCGCCGATGCCACATCACAGCCTGGCGAGATTCTGCACGATTGCGTGGAGGAGGACTATGCTGATAACAATTCAATAAAGAATGACAAGCGCAAGCAACTGAAAAAATATGCCGACACTACCCAAGACCTGATGCCCGACAAGAATGCTCAGCTGTCGAACCTGGTGAATGTTGTTGATAAGATTATCGCCAAATATATCCTAAGTGACAGCACCACCGAACTTGAGAACTCTTATATCATGGCATTTGTCGATGTGGTCCACAACTTCTCTCGCCGTCATAATGGCGGCACGATAGCCGAGTTCCTGCAATACTGGGACATGAATAGTGATAAATTGACGCTTGGCTCAAGCAACAGCATCGATGCCGTGAATGTGATGACGATTCACAAGTCCAAGGGGTTGGAATTCAAGTGCGTGATATTGCCTTTCGCCAACTGGACCCTTGACAAGATGGATGATATTTTCTGGATAGAGAAGTCGGAGTTTCTCAATAATCTAGGCTCTCTTGTTGAAATCAAAGACATTGATACCGATATAGTGCCGCCACTGGTGCCCGTTGATAGCTCTAGGCTGAAAACAACAGGTCTTTTTGCCAAAGTCTTTAACGATGAATGCGAAAAATGCATTATCGACAATATAAACAAACTCTATGTCGCTCTTACCCGACCAAAGGAGGAGCTGCACGTGTTTGTCAATATCAATAAGGATACCGATCCTACTGGAGCGAAACCAGTGGAAGAGGTCAACAAGACTGCTGACCTGCTGCTTAAGTTCTTGCCTCGCATGACCATCAATGGTGAGATGATGGGTAGGGAAGAGAGAGACCTCAACACATGCTATGCCAGCGGCGATGAAGCCCATAATAGCGGCAGTGAAGACACTTTGCACGCCTACACCTACCATTACGGAGAGAGTCGCAATGCTGGCACAGAGAAAAAAGAGGAATCAAATGTGCTTCCAGTGAAAGACTACTGGGTGTCGAGTGAAGTGTTACCTGTGCATGTGTCGATGCCTGGCTCTAACGGTACCTTGCGCGACGAAGGTCTGAAGATGCACTTCATGTTTGGCATGATAAGGAGTGAGCGCGATTTTGACAAGGCTTTCAACTTTGCCAAGAATAATGGTTTGCTAAGCGACAACGTTTATTGGACCGAGGAGAAAGTAAAGGAACTCTTGGAGAGCATCAAGGCTAGCGAGCAGCTTATGGCGTGGTTTGATGACGACAACATCTGCTACAACGAGCGCAACATCAGCTTTGAGCATCACGACACAATTGATCACCGTCGCCCCGACCGCATCGTCAAGCGCAGCAATGGCGAGATGATCGTTGTTGATTACAAATTTGGACCCAGCCACGCCCCCGAGACAATCGCCAAGCACAAGAAGCAGGTGCAAGAATACCTAATTCTCTTGAGGCAGCTTGTTGAAACTAAGATAAAGGGGTATGTGTGGTACACCCGCTCAGGAGAAATCGTCGAGGTAGAGCAGTAGATTATTATTTGCTATCAAACCAGCGGCTTGTGATTATCAGGTCGCTGATGCGCCATGCCTCTTGCTGGCGGCTGATGAGCGGGTCGTTGCCTGCCGAGATTGTGGGTGCGATGGCAACCGATGTGATGTTGTTGCGAAGCACACTGAAGCCTAACCCTTTCCAAGACTGACCGTTAAGTCCAAGCAGGTCGAGCAGAGTGGGGTAGATGTCGATTTGTCCTATAGGTCCGGCGATGCGTCCTCCCTGCCCCGAGTTAATGATAAGCATCACGCAGTCGTCGCCCTCCTTGTCGATGGAGGGTCGTCCGTTAGGTGCGTCGTCAACTATCTCGTTGTGGTCGCTCACAATCACTAGCATGGTGTTGTCGTAGATGCCTTGGGCTTTAAGTTGGGTGAGGAAGTTGGCGAGTGCTGTGTCGAAGGCATTGACACGCTCCAGGTAGCATCGCACCTCCTTAGTGTAAGCGCCGCTGTTCATTATCCATGTCGTTGGCACCATCACTTCGTTAAACGGGTGGTGCATCCCCGCTGTGGCGACGAGAGCTATGAACGGTTGCTTGCGGGTGGGAATGATTTGCGTCACCTCTTCGAGCAATGTCTTGTCGAGCAGGTAGTTGTTTTGCTTAATGGCATCGTTGATCTCATCTTTGCAATAGAAACTGCTGTAGCCGTAGGTTTTTGCCATGTTTTTGACATTCCACAGCGAGGGCTGGTCGCAGCAAGCATAGAAGGAGTCGTAGTTGCCCAACGCACTGCATAGTGTGGGGTAGGAGGCGTCGCCGTAGCTGTTGGCAACGACTTTTGTGTTGAGAGGCAGCAAACCAGTGTTATACATGAAAATGCCGTCGCTTGAGCGGCCATTCTTCACCTGCGACTTCATCGCTAGGGACACCAGGCATGTTGAGTCATTGCACAGTAGTTTAAGCGTGGGAGCGACATCACGACCGTCAATCTGCATATTTACAGCCCAGGCGTTTAGCGATTCTACCACCAGCAGAATCACATTCTTGCCTTGTGCTGAGGCATATCGGTTGTCGGTGTAATGAGGCTGTAACTCAATAAATTGCTCCACTTGTCCCTTCTCTTCCTCACTCAGAGCCTTTGTGTCGAAAATAGATGTGATGCCACCATAAATGACGTAAGGGACAGCGCCGTTGAGGTTCATATAGTTACCTTGACGGGTCCACATCACACAGTAGTCGTTGGTAAACTGCTGGGTGAAGGTGGTGGGCTCCTCGTTGTCGCCCTGGTGAATGGCAGTCACTCCAAGCCTTATCAAGACAAAAGCCACAATTCCAAGCAACGCCAGCAAGAGTCGGCGCTTGGCGGGCTGCTGCACCTGCTCCATGGGTTTCTTGAGCCAGATGCGGTAGATGATATAGAGCAACACAGGAGGCAGCATCACCTCAAGGATGCGTGGCTTGATGGCGCCCACGATGCTGGTCATGAGCGTGTCGCCCATGTTCTCGGTCATGAAAAATGACGACAGAGGCATCAGGTCGCGATAAGTGGGCATATACAGGAATTGCGCTAGGCACCACATGGTGACGAGCCATATCACAATCCAGCTCCATTTGCGCCACTTGGATGGCAGCAGCACCAGTGGTGTGAGCAGCAGTATCGCATCGGCAAAGCTATTGATTGCAAGCAGCGCCTTGTCGCTTATAGCGGTGTGGCTGAACCATTGAGGATCAATAAACTTGTTGAACTGGTGGCTCACAAACAGCAGCTGCACCATGATGCACGCCATCGACAGGAGATAGAACCACAGATTTGGGCTCTTGATATTGTTGATTTTTTCTTTCATGACTGCAAAATTAGTGAAAGTTTTTGTGATGCACAAAAAAGAAATAGGCACTGCACATGGGCAATGCCTATCTATTTACTTTTTTGTAGTGGAAATTATCCCTCGCTGATTGCCTCGTTGGGGCAAGCCTCAGCGCAAGTACCGCAGCTGATGCAAGTGTCGGGATCAATTACATAGATGTCACCCTCGCTGATAGCGCCAGTTGGACACATATCCATGCAAGTTCCGCATGCTACACAGTCGTCACTAATTACGTATGCCATAATAGAAAAATTTAAAAATAGTTAAGTAAAAAATTAGTTAGTCTTGTAAACAGCTGCAAAATTACAGTTTTTATTTTATTCCTACCAAATAATTCTGCAACTATTTTATGTAGTAAGTGCAAAAAATATGCCAAATTATACTTCGACGTGGGAATCGCCAGTCGCGGAGTGGGCAATCTCCTCGGCTTCTTGCTTTTTCAGGCTCACCTTCACATGGTCGAAGCCCTCGCCATACACACCTTTTACCTTTGCCTGCGAGACAAAGGCATCGGGGTCGATGGCCTTGATGATGCGGAACATGTGCATGCTCTCGTAGTTGCGTGCCATAACAAGCAGAACAGTTGTCTCGGTCTGAGTGTACCAGCCTGTGCCTTTGAGCACTGTGCAGCCACGATGGGTGTCACGGGTGATGGCGTTGGCAATCTCTTTCCACTTCTTGGAGAAAATCATGAACTGCACGCTCTGGCGGCTGCTGTCAATCACCATGTCGGCGGCGATGGAGCAGATGAACATGAAAATGAGTCCATACACTATCTTGTCGAGAGTGTGGAAGATAAACCAGCTTGAACCGATAATGAGCAGGTCAATATATATTAATGTGCGGCCAAAGGAGATGTTGCTGTGCTTGTTGACCATAGCGGCAATGATGTCGGTGCCTGCCGAGCTGCCGTTGTGAGTGAACACGATGCCGAGACCCACTCCACAGAGCACGGCACCAATGATGATGTTCATAAACGTCTGTTGCTCAACGATAGGTTTTGTGAAGATGGGAGTCATAATGCCCAGCAAAATTGTGGCAATAGTGGCGCCAATGATGGTGCGTATTACGAATTTCTTTCCCACAGCCCTGAAAGCTATCGCCAGCAAGATGGCGTTGATGGCATAGTAGGTGATGGCAACATTCCATCCCAACCCGAAGTAGAAAAGTGATGCGAGACCAGTCACACCGCCGGTAACCACCTTCTCGGGCAGCACAAATGCCGAGTAACCAAAGCAGTAACAACACAAGCCAATGAAAATCATTACATAATCCTTGACTTCATTAAGAACTTTTTTGCTCGATGCGTTCATTGTTTTATTTGTTTTAGAGAATAGACATCTTTTGAAATGCAAAGTTAGTGCAAGTTGAGGTCTGAACAAAATGAAAAACGAAGTTTTATTATTTTTTATGCCTCGACGAAGCCTAATTTATCAAACATTAGTAAAAAACTAAATCATAGAATAAAATTTTGGAGTTGTTGATGTCTTTTTTCAGAGAAAAGGATTAACTTTGCATTGATTATTAATCCTAAACTAATTCTTATTATGAAAAAGTCATTATTATTTTTGTTGACAATTGTTTCAGTTGCTTTCTTCGTTAGCTGTGGTGGCGACAAGAAGTCGGGCTCAGCAAGCGATGCAAGCGAGGAGAACATTGAAGGTGTAAAGTATGAAAACAAGGACTTCGGCTACTCGGTAGTTCTTCCAGAGGGCTTCGAACAGCAGAACAACGATGCCGAGATGGAGAAATCGCGTGGTGGCAAGCTTTTCCTTGGCGGACAAGGTTGCATGATTGACGTGACCAGCACCGAGATGAATTACATTGGCGATATGACTCCTGAGAAGTCAACCGACCAGTGCATGGAGATGACAAAGGCATTAAATGATAGTGCCGATGTGAAGAAGATTGATGACATCTCTTTCGTGTCGAAGAGTCAAGACCAATTTGGGCTTCGCGGACACTATGAGCTGCAAAAGAACGGCAAGAAATTCATGATTGACGTTACTTATCCTGAAGACAAGAAAGAGCAATTTGAGAAAGACTTAGAGTCATTAATCAAGTCCTTCAAGGTTGACTGATGTAAATTTCAATAGAAGCAAAAAGCAATGCAGAGTCCTGAAAATTAGGAATCTGCATTGCTTTTTATTGTGCGGAGTGACCGAGATTCGAACTCGGGAACCGCTTGTGACGGTTACACGCTTTCCAGGCGTGCCTCTTCAGCCACTCGAGCATCACTCCATTGTTTTTGCCAAATGCGGTGCAAAGGTAATGATTTTTTATCAAACAATTACAAACAATTACAAACAATTTTTTTATTAACGAGCTCCCTCGTCGTCGGTTGTGGGTTTCAGTTGCTTGATTTTCCATCCTAGTGCGGCGATGGTTATTGTCATGATGGGGCACAGGATATTGAAGAAGCAGTAGGGGAGGTAGGTGAGGGTAGGCACGCCGAGGACAGTGGCTTGCGTCATGCCGCAGGTGTTCCAGGGCACGAGCACAGAGGTGACTGTGGCGGCGTCCTCGGTGGTACGGCTGAGTAGTCTCTGCTCGAAGCCTTTTTGCTTATAGGCGTTGCTGAAGGTGTCGGCGGTGAGTACTATGCTGATGAACTGGTCGCCTGTGGTGAGGTTGAGGAATATGCCCGAAATCACTGTCGATGACACGAGGCTTGTTCTTGACTTCGCCCAGCGGATGATAACCTGGGTGATGCTGTGAATCATGCCGCTTGCCACCATCGCCGCGCCAAAGCACATGGCGCAGATGATGAGCCAGATGGTGTTGAGCATTCCCGTCATACCACCAGTAGAAACAAGGTCGTTAAGAGCGGCAAAGCCAGTATCGACCGCCGTGGCTCCATAGTAGGTGATAGCGAGACCCTTAGTGAGTGCCGCGGCGTGGGAGAGTGCTGGGTCGGCGGCAATCTGGGTGAGGATGTGCGGCTGTAGAATCAGTGCCACTATGCCTGCCATAATAGAAGATGTGAAAAGCACGATGAGCGATGGTGTCTTTTTTGCTATCAAGATGCCAGTGATGATAGGCACTAACAGTGTCCATGCCGAGATGTTGAACGAAGAGGCAAGTCCGGTGGTGTATTGCTCGATGTTTATTGCGCCATTACCATGTCCCAACCCCGCGACGGTAAAGATGATCAGCGAGATGATGAGTGCCGGCACAGTGGTGTGCATCATGTAGCGGATGTGCTCAAAGATATCCACTCTGGTGCTCGACGAGGCGAGAATGGTGGTGTCGCTCAAGGGCGACATCTTATCGCCGAAATAGGCTCCCGAGATTATGGCACCTGCCGTCCATGCCTGGCTCATGCCTAAGGCGTCGCCAATTCCCAACAGCGCCACACCAATGGTTGCGATGGTAGTCCACGAACTTCCCGAAAGGAGCGAGACGATGGCGCAGATGATGCAGGCGGTGACGAGGAAGAACTTGGGCGAGAGCAACTGCACACCATAATATATTAATGTGGGCACCACGCCACTAATCATCCACGACCCAGCAAGCATTCCCACAGAGAGCAGTATGAGCAATGTGATGAAGATGCCGCCCATGGTCTTGGAGATTTGCTGCTCGAAGTTTTTCCACGGCACACGGTAGAAGATGGTGGAAATCAACACGCACACCGCCATCGCCATGATTAGCGCCACTTGGCTGGCACCGCTCAGTGAGTCGGAGCCAAAAAGCGTGATGGCAACAGCAAGGAGTCCTATTAGCACTACTATGGGTATCGCTGCAATTAGTGGATGTGGTGTGGTGCGGTTTGTCATGCTAAATGTGTATTTGAAAATTTTGACTGCAAACTTACAAAAAAAACTTTGATTGTACAATATCGTCGAAAAAAGTGTTATCTTTGTGATTTGAAACGCAAAAAAGAAGACTAATTATGTATGAACCGCTAGCCGAGCGCATGAGGCCCAAGTCGCTCGATGACTACATAGGGCAGAAACACCTTGTGGGAGAGGGTGCTGTGATACGTCGCATGATAGAGAGTGGAAATATCTCCTCGTTTATCCTGTGGGGACCGCCTGGGGTGGGTAAGACCACACTGGCGCGTATCATAGCCGAGCAGACTAAGGTGCCGTTCTACACCCTCAGCGCTGTGACAAGTGGCGTGAAGGAGGTGCGTGAGGTGCTCGACCGTTGCCGTGCCGACGCCGGCAGCATCTTCACAAAGGGTCGCCCGGTGCTTTTCATCGACGAGATTCACCGCTTCAACAAGTCGCAGCAGGACTCGCTGCTCGGCGCAGTGGAGAAAGGCACGGTGACGCTCATTGGCGCCACTACCGAGAACCCATCGTTTGAGGTGATTCGTCCGTTGCTCTCCCGTGCTCAGGTTTATGTGCTTGAGCCGCTCACTAATGACGACCTGTTGCAGCTCCTTGACCGTGCCATCAAGACCGACAAAATCTTTAAAGACCGTGAGGTGAAGGTGGAGGAGACCGAGGCGATGCTGCGCTACAGCGGTGGCGACGCCCGCAAACTGCTCAATATCCTCGACTTGATATATCAGTCACTCGATGCCCACGAGGCGTTTGTCATCAACGACAAGATTGTCACCGACCGCCTCCAGCAGAACCCTCTCGCCTTCGACAAAAACGGAGAGATGCACTACGACATAATCTCGGCGTTCATCAAGTCGATACGCGGCAGCGACCCCGATGCCGCTGTTTATTGGCTGGCGCGGCTTATCGCTGGTGGCGAAGACCCGAAGTTCATCGCGCGCCGCCTGTGCATCCTCGCCGCCGAGGATATAGGCCTCGCCAATCCCAACGCCCTGCTGCTCGCCAATGCCACCTTCGACGTTATCAACAAGATTGGTTGGCCCGAGGGACGCATCCCTCTGAGTGAGTGCGCCATCTATCTTGCCACTAGCGAGAAGAGCAACAGCGCCTACCTTGCCATCGATGAGGCGCTTGCCAATGTTAACCAGACTGGCAACCTGCCGGTGCCGTTGCACCTTCGCAACGCTCCCACCAAATTGATGAAGGAGCTGGGCTATGGTGCCGATTACAAATATGCCCACGACTTTCCTGGGCATTTCGTCAATCAGGAATATCTGCCCCGAGAACTAAAAGGCACTCATTTTTGGCATCCGCAGCCTCACACCGCTGCCGAGGCAAAACTCAAAGAGCGGCAAGAAAAACGCTGGGGAGATGATTAATGCACAATTCATAATGCACAATTCACAATGCATAATGCACAATTCATAATTCACAGTGCAAAAATATAAGAGAACAGACTTGATTGCCTGTTCTCTTGTTCTCTTGTTTTCTTGTTTT
>FLNZ01003236.1_pt1 | contig 31920 bp, 19 predicted proteins | sample 1140391 | NCBI WGS metagenome assembly FLNZ01 (sample SAMEA3878171, study PRJEB12797) | bioreactor metagenome | biome: Moose rumen | place: Sweden | collected 2011-10 | reverse complement strand
ACCGATCGTCGCCTTGGTGGGCCGTTACCCCGCCAACTAGCTAATCGGACGCATCCTCATCCATCGCCGATGAATCTTTATTACAATCTCCATGCGGAAACCGTAAACCATCGGGTATTAATCTTACTTTCGCAAGGCTATCCCCGAGCGGTGGGTAGATTGGATACGTGTTACGCACCCGTGCGCCGGTCGCCATCAGAGATTGCAAGCAATCTCCATGATGCCCCTCGACTTGCATGTGTTAAGCCTGTAGCTAGCGTTCATCCTGAGCCAGGATCAAACTCTTCATTGTACTATCTTTTCTCTTTTCCTATTCTAAATAAGAAAAACAAGATGCCATAACCATTTCACCCGGCTGTCGCTACACAGAATCGACGGTTCGATTCTCATTTCTTGTACTACTTTTCTTGTCTATGGAATTCTGTCAAAGAACTATATTTTTGCATTCGAAAAATGCTTTATTTCTCGTTTGCGGGTGCAAAGGTACGACAACTTTACGAACTGACAAAATATTTTAGAAGTTTTTTTTAATATTTTTCTTTTTTTCTTCCACACCCTTGTTCACTTCAGTGGGTTGTATTACCTTTGTGTAAGTATGCGCGCGCATCACGCGAAATTATTGTACGCGCGTATATGAATGATAGGGTATTAAGATAAATAACAACTAATAGAATCAAAAAAACAATGAAATCCTTTCTCAAGTACACATTGGCAAGTTTGCTGGCTTTATTTTTGTTTTCAATAATCTGCACGGTTATCTTTTTGGTGTCCGTTGCAGGTATGGTGGCTAATGAAGGCATGACTGCATCCGTCAAGGACAATACCATATTGCGCATCAGCCTAAATGGTGTATTGCCAGAACAGACCAAGGACGTGCCTTTTACGTCGCTGATGAACGGCGGCGAAGAGGACGTGCCTGGATTACAGACGCTGGTAGAGGCCATACAGAAGGCTAAGGATAACAAGCATGTAAAGGGAATCTATCTGGAGAATATCACGCTGAGCGGTACTCCTGCCACGACACAGGAACTGCGTCAGGCCCTGATGGATTTCAAAGAGAGCGGCAAATTCATTATTGCATATAGCGACACTTATTCCCAGTCGGGCTACTACATCGCGAGTGTGGCCGACAAGATAATGCTCAACCCTGAAGGTCTGGTTGATTGGCACGGACTGGCTTCAGAGCCCATGTTCTACAAGGATGCCATGGCTAAACTGGGTGTAAAGATGCAGGTATTCAAGGTGGGGTCTTTCAAGAGTGCTGTGGAACCGTTTATCAACACAGAGATGAGCGAAGCCAATCGCGAGCAGGTGACTTCATTCCTGACGGACATCTGGCAGAATATGCTGAACGAGGTTTCTACCTCGCGCAAGATTGACGCTGAGAAACTGAATACGCTGGCCGACGAATACATGGCAATGCACCCGGCAGACTACATGGTAGAAAACAAACTGGTGGACACACTGGTCTATATCGACGGAGCAAAGGAATATCTGAAGACGACAATGGAACTGGGCGAGGACGAGAGCCTGCGCTTCATCTCTCCGAAGGAAATGGCTAAGGCAGAAATCCCCGACTATAAAGAGCAGGACGACAAGGTGGCAGTGTACTATGCCGTAGGTGACATCGTGCAGACTGCCAGCAACATGTCGCCAATGGGTGGAAACAGTCCGCAGATTGTAGGCGAGAAAGTTGTCGATGACTTGCGTGCATTGCGCGAGGACAAGAATGTGAAGGCCGTAGTGCTGCGCGTAAACTCGGGTGGTGGTTCGGCATACGCCAGCGAACAGATTTGGCGCGAAGTAGAATTGCTGAAAGCCGAGAAGCCCGTGGTTGTTTCCATGGGTGGGCTGGCTGCTTCCGGCGGCTACTATATCTCCAGCGGTGCCAACAAGATTTTTGCCGAGCCCACAACGCTGACAGGCAGCATCGGCATTTTCGGCATGATTCCCGACATGAGCGAACTAATAACTCAGAAAGTAGGCGTAAAATTCGATGTGGTCAAGACTAATGCCTTGAGCGACATGGGCACGATGTCTCGCCCCATGAATGCCGAGGAGGGTCAGTTAATGCAGGCCATGATAGAACGTGGCTATGAGACATTTACGGGCCGTGTGGCGATGGGGCGTAAGATGGACATCAACAAGGTCAAGGAAATCGCAGAAGGTCGCGTGTGGACCGGAGAACAGGCAAAAGAGCGTGGCCTGGTGGACAAGATAGGCAACCTGGACGATGCCATCAAAGCGGCCGCAAAACTGGCAAAATTGGAGAACTATAATCGCGTTAACTACCCCGCTCCTGCTCCCTGGTACGAATCGTTGCTTAAAGAGAAGAAGTCGGGCTACATGGAGGCAGAACTGCGCGAAACGTTGGGTGAATACTTCACTACCTTCTCACTGTTGCGCACCATCAAGAGTCAAGACCGACTGCAGATGCGCCTACCTTTTGACCCGAATATTCATTAAGTGAGAAGTGAAAAGTGAAAAGTGAGAAGTAAGAAGTGAGAAGTGAGAAGTGAGAAGTGAGAGGCAGACCCCACCCCTACCCCTCCCCTTGGAAGGGAGGGGAGTAGTGAAAAGTGAGAAGTAAACATGGAAGGAGACCTGATACGCATCAACAAATGGCTATTGCCACTGAGCTGGCTCTATGGGCTGGGAGTGGCTATACGCAACACTCTGTTTGACGTGGGCGTACTCAGGTCAAGGAGTTACAAGATTCCCGTCATCTGCGTGGGCAACCTGACCGTAGGCGGAACTGGCAAAACGCCACACACGGAATACATCGTGCAACTACTGCGTCACCGATACAAGGTGGCAATCCTCAGCCGTGGCTATAAGCGAAAGAAAAAGGGGTACATCCTGGCAACAGACCAAAGCACCGTGGAGGACATCGGCGATGAGCCTTGGCAAATGAAGCAGAAGTTCGAAAATGTCTATGTGGCAGTGGATAAGAACCGCCGTCGGGGCATTGAGCGACTCTATTCCGACCCAGAGACGAAGGATGTAGAGGTCATAATCCTTGACGATGCCTTCCAACACAGGTATGTGATGCCAGGCGTGAACATTCTGCTTATCGACTACCACCGCATGGTCACTGACGACCAACTGCTGCCCGCAGGCCGACTGCGCGAACCGAAGGACGGCATCAGCCGCGCCAATATCGTCGTGGTGACGAAATGCCCCCACGACATTAAGCCCATGGGATTCCGCGTCATCAAGAAAGCCCTTAAGCTGCGCCCCTATCAAAACCTTTACTTCAGCACCATAAGATACGGGCTTCTGTGGGGACTGTTCCACGACGAGGAGCGCACCCTTTCCTCCATCGCGCCCAACGAATCGGTACTGCTGCTTTCCTGTATTGCGTCGCCAGAACAGATGCAGTACGATTTGTCGAACTACAGTTCACGCATCACTCCATTGGCCTACCCCGACCATCACGAGTTTGCGCCCAAGGACATCGAGGAAATCAATCAGGCCTACGAGTCTCTGCCCGCGCCCAAACTCATCATCACAACCGAAAAGGATGCCACGCGACTGCTGAATGTGAAGGGGCTGAGCAACGAGGTCAAGAACAATCTGTTTGTGCTGCCCATACGCGTACAATTCATGCGCAACGAAGAAGAAAACTTTAACGAAAAAATAACAGGCTATGTACTCAAAAATTCAAGAAACAGCATCTTGGCTAAAGGCCAGAATGACTATTAGCCCCACCACCGCTATCATCCTTGGCACGGGGCTGGGCCGACTGGCCGACGAAATAGAGATTACACAATCCATCCCCTATGCCGACATACCCAACTTCCCCCAGTCCACCGTCGAGGGGCACAGCGGAATGTGGTTACTTGGCCGACTGGGCGGCAAGGAGATTCTGGCTATGCAGGGACGTTTCCACTACTATGAGGGGTACTCCATGAAGGAAGTCACCTTCCCTGTGCGCGTCATGTACGAACTGGGCATCAAGACCCTCTTCGTCAGCAACGCCGGCGGCGGCACCAATCCCCAATTCAGCGTGGGCGACATCATGATTATCACCGACCACATTAACTACTTCCCCGAACATCCCTTGCGCGGCAAAAACTTCCCCACTGGTCCACGCTTCCCCGACATGCACGAAGCCTACGACAAGGAACTTATCCGCCTCGCCGACGAGATAGCCCAAGAGAAGGGTATCAAGGTGCAGCACGGCGTTTACCTCGGCACCCAGGGCCCCACCTTCGAGACTCCTGCCGAATATCGGCTGTTCGCACGTCTGGGAGCAGACTCCGTGGGCATGAGCACCGTACCCGAAGTCATCGTAGCCCATCACTGCGGCATCAAGGTCTTCGGCATCAGCATCATCACCGACCTTGGCGGATTTGACAATCCCGTCGAAGTTAGCCACGAGGAGGTACAGGCAGCCGCAAACAAGGTGCAACCCAAGATGGCAGAGATTATGAGGGAAATGATTAAGCGCTCGTAAACAATCGTAATGGACAATTGATAAGGGAAATTTGACAATTGGAACTCTCAGAACTGGGCGAGTTTGGCTTGATAAAGCACCTCACCGAAGACATAAAACCTGAAAATGGTAGTACGGAGAAAGGGGTAGGCGACGACTGCGCCGTGCTGAACTATGGCGGTGACCGCCGCGTACTCATCACCACAGACATGCTCATGGAGGGCGTACACTTCGACCTCCAATATGTTCCTCTGGAACATCTGGGCTACAAGAGCATCATGGTCAACCTAAGCGACATCTATGCCATGAACGGCACCCCGCGCCAGGTTACCGTAAGCATGGCTCTCTCGAAACGCTTCCAGGTGGAAGACCTTGAAGCCCTCTATCGGGGTATGCGCCGCGCCTGTGAGCAGCACCATGTCGACCTCGTCGGCGGAGACACCACCAGCAGCCTCACTGGTCTGGCCATCAGCATTACCGCCATCGGCGAGGCCAAGGCAGAAGACATTGCCTACCGATCAGGAGCACAGCCCAACGACCTCATCTGCGTCTCCGGCAACCTCGGTGCCGCCTACATGGGACTGCAACTCATGGAACGCGAGAAGACTGTCTTCAACAGTCAGGTAAACGAACTGCAAAGAAAGATTGCCAAGGCCAAGGCAGAAGGGAACGAGGACAGCGCGGCAAACCTCAGTTCGCAACTCGCCAACATTGACTTTCAACCCGACTGGAGCGGGCGCGAATACCTATTGGAACGACAACTGAAACCCGAGGCTCGGCGCGACATCGTGGAGGCATTGGCGAAGGCAGGCATCCACCCCACCTCCATGATGGACATCAGCGACGGACTCAGCAGCGAACTCATGCACATCTGCACCCAGAGCCACACAGGTTGCCGCATCTACGAGGAGCGCATCCCCCTTGACTACCAGACCGCCGTCATGGCCGAGGAACTGAACATGAACGTCACCACCTGTGCCCTCAATGGCGGCGAGGACTACGAACTGCTGTTTACCGTGCCCCTGACCCTCAACGACCAGATAAGTCAGCTTCCCGACGTAAAGGTCATCGGCTACATCACCGAGGAGAAACTCGGTCGTGCCCTCATCACGCGCGATGGCCAGGAGTTCGAACTAAAGGCCCAGGGCTGGCAGCCGCTGTAGCAGCGAGGCAGAATGAAGACTCACACAATAGTATTGTGAGGGCACCTATAATAGTATTATAAGGGCACCTATAATAGTATTATAAGGGCACCCATAATAGTATTATGAGAACCCCTATAATAGTATTATGAGAACCCCTATAATAGTATTGTGATGACCCCAATAAGGCATTGTTACTCTTCCTATATCTTCTTAACGGACGGAAGTTGGGTATTGTACAGTAGGTAGCCTATATTTATCTGTTCTTCAGGCGACTGACAAGTGCCGTGAGGTCTCCGAGGCCGATGTGTCCGTCACCGTTCACGTCTGCGGCATCGTAGTTGTAGTTGTACGTCGGGTCGTCGTGGTCATGCCCTGTGAGGATGTTCACCAGAGCCTCTACGTCGCCCCAGTTGAGCACCTGATTGTTGTCGATGTCGTATGCCACCAGGGGCGTTTGGAAGGCAATCTCGTAGAAGTAGCCGCGATACGTGCTGCACCTCACTACATAAATCTTGTCGGCATCGAGCCCTGTCACGGACAAGTCGAAATTGCTGTTTGCGGTGCTGTAGGTGCTGCTGCCCGTCGCAGTGCTTGACACGGTCAGCGTGCCGTCGCCGTTGTCGGTGCATTCATACACCCTGAGTGAGGACGGGTACTGCGACGAAGCCCCCGAGTTGTTCTTTCCGTTCACCTTCACTTCCGTCACATTGGTCACGTAGAACGAGGCATACTGCTCCGTCGTGTTCGTAGTGTTTGAACGTCCGTAGGCATAGGCCGTGGCAGAGGTAAAGTAGGTGCTGCTGCCCATATAGGGGTTGGTGTAGGTGGGGCTGTTCGTCCATGTGGCTCCCAGGCGTGTCGTTCCTGAGATGGCGAGCCAGTTCTGCGCCTTCAGTCCCCCGCTGAGTTTATCAGCCTCGGCGGAATAGACAGGCATCGTGAGCCACCCCATCCCATTGCTTGTGTATGCGGTATATTTATAGAATACATCAATCATGCTTGTCGTCCATCCCACCTCGTCGATGGTGCTGTACTTATGTACGTCGAGGTAGGCATCGCTTGCCGTTCCGCTGTCGTTGGCGGTGGCGGTCAGAGCCACGGTCTGCGCGGTCACGCCGTCGGTGGCTACGGTCAGCGTCCCCGTGAAAGTGCCCTCCTCCTCGGAGAGGAAGGTCACGTTGAACGAGCCTCCAGCCATGGCTTCGGCTGCCGTCATGGAGGCAGGCGATACGCCGAACACGCCGTGCTCATCCGTCAGTGTAGCCGTCACTATACCTGTCAGGTACGATGCCGTGACACCTACGGCTTCCGACTTTTGGTCGTTGAGGCGAGCCGTGAAGTTGAGAACCGTCTTGTCGAGTTCCAGCGTGGGAATGGGCACGAATGCCGTACCCGAGAGGCTCACCACTACATCCTCGGCATCTGCGCTACTCAATGTCAGTGTGCCCGTGTGCTGTCCTGCCTCCGTGGGGGCATAGGTCACGGTCACCGTCTGTCCTGCCATGGCTTGTGCGGCGGTGAAGGTTGTGGGCGATACGCTGAAGCCTGTGCCGCTGGCCGTTGCCGTCACGTTGCCCGTCAGGTTGGCTCCCGTCACGGTCAGCGTCTGCTGAGTGGAGACACCCACTGGTGTCGATAGCGACAAGGCCGTCTGGCTTGCCCCCAATGTGGGAGTGAGTGCTTGTGCCGTGCCCGAGAGGTTCACCACCACATCCTCGGCATCTGCGCTGCTCAGTGTCAGCGTGCCCGTGTGCTGTCCTATCGTCGTGGGTGCGTAGGTAATGGTAACGGTGGTGGAGACGCTTCCGTTGCTCTGTGCGATGCTCGTCTTGTTGGCAGAGAACATACTGCCGCTTACGCTCACCGTGATGTTCCCCGTCAGGTCCGTGCCGCTTACGGTCACGTTCTGCGTGGCAGAGGAGCCGACGATGACATCCGAGAACGACACACTCGTGGGCGAGGCCTCGATGGTGGGCGTGGCGTTGCTTGCAAGGATGTATTGTAGTCCGGCCAGTGCGTCTATCTTTCCGCAGCCGAAGGGATCAGGCTTGGCAGTGGTGTACGAGTCGCTCATTGCCGTGGCGGCAATGATTTCCTTCACCCGCGCCGGGGTCAATGTCGGGTCGGCTTGCAGCCACAGGGCGATGATGCCTGCCACGTGAGGCGTGGACATCGAGGTGCCGTTGCTGTAGCCATAGGGGTCGGATGTCGTTCCTGCCGTCTTGTAGCTTGTGTATTTGCTGTAGTTCTTGTTGATGGCAGCGATGATGTACGTGCCTGGGGCGCAGACGGTGGGTTGCACCACCGTGGTCGGGCCGCTCGATGCCGTCTTCCAGCACGAGGTGTATGCGATTTCTCCCACGCCGTTGTTGTAGGTATGCGTCGTGCCGTTGGCGGTCACCGACTGTCGTGTCACATAGTTACCCACGCTAATGGCCTTCTCCACGCAGGAGTATTCCGAGGCACTTCCGTCGTCCGTTCCGGCACATACGTTGTAGCCGCTGGGCGTTTTCGTCAGTGTGCCGAAGTGGGCATTGCCGCTCGAATACGAGTTCCAGGCATCGATGACGGTCGAGGTGCTGCCCGTGGGTTTTATGGAGAGAGCCAGGGCGTATGAGCCTGCGCTCTTGGTTGCCAAGGTGGACAGGTACACAATGGCATAGTACTTGCCCGAGGTGGCATCCTGGTCTATCTTCACCGTGATGCCCGTGTTGCCTGCCAGATTGCTGTCACTTATGGTATAGTACGTGGTAGAGCCGGAGCCTACGGAGGTGATGGTGTTCGTGCCGCTGGTGTAGGCCGACGACGACCACAGGACACTGCCCGAGCTCACGCTGAGGACGTGCAACTGCACGCTGATGGGCACGTTCGGGGTGCGGGCGTAGGCATAGATGCGCCCCGTCTTCACGATGTTGTCCACGTCCTTGTTGGTCGAGGACGAAGAACTGTAGTCGTGCAGCACAGCCATCCACGGCGTGCTGTTCGTGGCGGTGCCTCCAGCATAGAGGCCGCCCCCCGAGCAGTAGCCTGAACTGATGCGCGACGAGAGGGCACGTCCGGCATAGTTACCCGTGGCAATGACCACGATGCAACCCTCGTCTGCCACTTCCGTGATGGCTTGCGACACGGCACTCGTGCCGTCGTGGGCATTCTCGTGCGAGGCGATGCTGATGCTGATGACGCAGGGTTTGTTCACCGACTGTGCGTAGGCCTTTATCTTCTGCATCGACTCCACGATGTAGGCATTCGTGTAGCAGTTCGACCCCAAGCCAGCCACGGCAAGCGTGGCATCGGGAGCCATACCGCCGTAGGTGCTGCTGCCCGACGTGTAGTCAGATCCGCCCAGGATGCTGAACGTGTGGGTGCCGTGGAGGGAAGAGGCGTAGTCATACGTAAGTTGCGAGATGGCCGACGCGGTAGTGTATTCCTGCATGGTGCCGCCGTTCTGCGAATTGACGTAGGCGTAGCCGATGCGGGTGGTGTTGTTGCTCTTGAAGGCAGAGTGGTTAAACTGTATGCCCATGTCGATGACGGCAGCCACTACGCCCGTGCCTCGGTAGGCTTGCAGCAGGCCGGCTGCCTGTGCGTCGCTGGAGTAGGTGAGTATGTCGTCCACGTTGCAGGCGGTGCGCGAGAGGTCGGTGCAGGGATCTACGGGGGTGGCCACCTCCACCTTCGTCACCTCCTCCAGGGCGGCCACCTTCTCCAGGGCGGTCAGAGGCACTTCAGCCGTCACCATGTGGCGGAACCTACTGCCCACGTGAGCACCAAGGGCTTCGATGCCCGAGGTGTCGTTGCCGTCGCGGACATAGATGATGCAGGATATCATTTGCCGTCCGTGGCGCATCATCGGCTCCGCGATGGGGCGCACCTGTCGGCCAGGAGCCAGAAGTTGCCACTGGGCACGCACTTCAGGCGTTTCGGGCAGTGTGACAAGGCCGTCGCGCTCGGCGATGGCAAGTTGGGTACTGGGAGTCAGTTTCCTCTCCAGGGACTTCGAGGTTTGTGCTGCGACTGGCAGCCCTATGGCTATGGCCAGCGCGAGTAGAAAGTTTTTCATGGATAGGGTAGTGTTTCGTGCGTGGGGCTTGCCCGCTATGCAGCAGGCGGAGCCAGCCTCAGAGGGGATTCCACGCAGGGTTGGTTGTCCAGGTAATATCCTCGAAGGGGTCGCGCCTCTCCTTCACTTCTTCGAAGTTGTCCCCCTCTTCATCCACAATCTTTATGCTGAGAGCCAGCGGCTCCTCCTGCCCTAAGGGGCAGATGCGCATCTGAGGGGCTATGTATAGTTTTTTCTTTATCTTCATACCACGCTTGTGTGTCCTTTTTACTTAAGGCAGTTCAATATATCACTTTCCGTCCGTTGCGGATGTAGATTTCGCCGTGGTGCGGGGCGACGACGCGCTGCCCTTTCAGGTTATAGAGGGCACCGTTGCCCGTCGCCACAGGTTCCAGCGTCAGGGCATCGAGCCGTGTCTCCGTGCCGTCGTCTTCGCTGATGGTGAGTTCGCGCACAAGGCGGCCGCCCGGTGTGGTCAGAATCCAGCGGAAGGCAGGAACCGATGCGCTGCTGCCAACTCTCTTTATCACGCCGCCGCTCATTGCCCAGCCGTTGGTGACTCTTGTAGCAGGGGCGTACAACCCTCCGATGGGGCAGTCCTGCTTCTCCCAGTCTTCTGCGTTGCAGGGGTCAGGAGTTGTCACACCCTCCACTGCTACGAACAGGTTCAAGGTTACGGGAGAGAGGTCGCTGGCTTTTCCCAACGAAGTACTGGTGGTTTCCAAGTACTGAGCATTGCCCGAATTCTTTGCACGTATGAGACAAGGGGTGTGAGCCGCAACGTCACCGCTGCTTCTGATGTCGAATTGCAGGTAGCCCTTCGAGTTCTGCGTGCTGCGCAACGTGGCCACCTCGAAGTTGTCCTTCACGTCATCATACTTGAAGGCGAAAGGCAGACACAAGGCTTGCCACCCCGTGCCGCTGAAGGAACGGATGTAGCGCATTCCGACGGAAGACACGTCGTGGTCCCCCGTGTAGGCAAGGGCTGCCCCCGTCCATGAATTGGCTGCGCCGTCGGGTATCATTCCCTGCCAGGAGCCAAACTTGTTGGTAGCACTTGTACCCCAGTATCTATAATAGGTCTTACCATAAGGAGTAGATCCGTACGTAGCATAATAGTCAGCATAAAAGTCCTTGTAGTTGTATAGCCCATTGGCAGGGACATGCAAGACAGAACTGGATGACATACCGCTAAAAGATGTTTCCGCAATTACAGGTGGCGTATCCAAATAGCAGTATATATCCGCAAGATTGCTACAATCCATAAATGCTGAACCTTTTATCCCATTATCCGAAGATGCTGTTACATCTTTCATTGCTGAACCGAATGGAATAATAAAGGTCTTTATGCCTGAATTTCTGAAAGAATAAGCACTTAATAGATATGTTGAAATAGGTAATGTGAAAGATTCAAGAGCCGAAGTTCCATAAAATGCATACTGCCCAATGGTCTCCACCGTGGAGGGGAGCGTTATCTCAGGAAGTGCAGAACAATTATAGAAAGATTTGTTCCCAATCGTTGTCACATCTCCATTTAGCGTAACGGATGCCAGACTTGTGCATCCCTCAAATGTACCCGTGTCGCTGGAGTCTTCGGGTGAGGGCAACACCGTGACGCAAGCTGGTAGCGTGATGCTTGGCAGTTTTGAGCACTTGTAGAACATACTTTTGCCAAAGGTGGTGTTTATGTCTTCATCAAAGGTCACGGAGGTCAGTTCAGCCAGTTCACGGAAGACACCATTTCCCATGGTCTTTACCGACTTAGGAATTGTTACCGTCTCTAAGGTATTTGTACCGCAGAAGACCCCCTCCATCATTTCTGTTACTTTAGCAGCATCACCGTCATTGCCAGGAATATTTATGGTTGTCTTCGGCAAACAATATGCGAGACTATATCTGCCCAATACTATCTCTTTTACCTCGGTATCTGCTGCAGAACTTGTGGCGATGTGCGGCCATTCAAAGTCACCACATACCCCGACTATCGTTGTTTTTCCATCTTCGTCAGGTATCGTGTAGAGACAATTATCCTTTGCACGGAAATAGGGGTTACCGGAAGCTACCTTAATGGTAATTTTGGGTTCATTATCTGTATTGTCAGACGTCCCGTTGCCAATCGTATAAGCAAAAGGGTTTCGTCCGATTGACTTAACAGACGCAGGAATGGTAATTGTGATGTTTGTGCTCTTATACCCCCAAAAGGCATAATTGTCGATGTCCTGTAAGTTGGTTGCCCCAGAGAGGTCTATCGAGTTCAAATATGTAGTTTCAGGTTTAGTTGGAGCATAAGTAGTTGCGATTTCACAAAAACCACCGCCAACTTTGTAGTTGTTTGCTGTGTTATGACCCTTCCAGCAATTTGCAAAAGCATAAGGACCAATTGCTACGATTTTTACACTATGTCCACCTATCGTTACAGTTGCAGGAACCTTAACATCGCCTGAGTATGAGTTCCCTTCATTTCTCTCCCAAAACTGATAAGAAATCTCCGTAGCAGTTGTCCCCCCTGGAGCATAGTTGTTCTGTGTGTATCTGAATCCGCGATTCGTAATCATTCCGCACCAAGCGTTCACCGTTCCATATTCTCCAGTCGTATCTTGCCAATACCGTACATAGAATGTTGTGCCATTGGATGTAGCAGTTCCATAGTAAGCAGCCCACCCATTCACGCAAGATACCATTAAGAGCAATAAAGCGAGAATCTTTTTCATATTTTCATACCTCCATGCGGTGCTTTCGCACCCTTTAGTTAGTTATACATTCAGTTCCGTTTTTTTCTTTGTTATGCTGTTCCTGCCTACGCCTGAAAGCCTTCATAGGGCAGGAATATAAAGTTCACGGTGTAAAGGTAAACAAAAATACAGTACCATGCAATATATGGCACTGATTTTTAGAGTATTTATGCAGAATATTATCCAAGTGGGAAGAAATGCATCACTTGGGGCACCAAATAGGTCAAAACAGAAGAGGGTATCGAGGCGTATGTGGAAAAATTATTAGTCTTCCTTGCGGTTGGCCCGCTTACGCTCCAAGTGGTCGAGAATAATCTTGCGCAGGCGCATCGACTTGGGCGTAACTTCCACGTACTCGTCCTCCTTGATGTACTCCAGTGCTTCCTCAAGGGAGAAGACGATGGGCGGGATGATGCGCACCTTCTCGTCGGAGCCGGAGGCACGCATATTGGTCAATTGCTTGGCCTTGCAGACGTTGACGACGAGGTCGTTCTCGTGGACGTGCTCGCCGACGACCTGCCCGGCATAGACCTCCGTCTGCGGGTCGATGAAGAAGGAACCGCGGTCCTGCAGGTTGTTGATGGCGTAAGCGTAAGCCGTGCCACCCTCGAGGGCAATCATGGAGCCGTTGACGCGGCGCTGTATGTCACCCTTGTAAGGCAGGTATTCCTTGTAGCGATGAGCCATGATGGCCTCGCCCTGACTGGCCGTGAGCACGTTGGTGCGCAAGCCGATGATGCCGCGCGAGGGGATGAGGAACTCGATGTTGACGCGCGAACCCTGGGTCTCCATGCTGGTCATCTCGCCCTTGCGGCGCGTGACCATGTCTATCATCTTTGAGGAGAATTCCTCGGGCACGTTGATGGTCAGTTCCTCGATGGGCTCACACTTTATCAATTGAGAATTATTGCCTGACGGCGCAGCCGAATTGTCCATTATCAATTGTCCATTGTCCATTCTTCCGTAACGGAAGATGACCTGAGGCTGACCTACTTGCAGTTCGTAGCCCTCGCGGCGCATGGTCTCGATGAGCACGCTGAGGTGCAGCACGCCACGGCCAGAGACTATCCAACGGTCGTTGTAGCCCTCGGGCTGCTCCACGCGCAGTGCCAGATTCTTCTCCAGTTCGCGCGCCAGACGGTCGCCGATGTGGCGGCTGGTGCAGTACTTGCCCTCCTTGCCGAAGAAGGGGGAGTCGTTGATGGTGAAGAGCATGGACATCGTGGGCTCGTCGATGCTGATGGGGGGCAGTGGTTCGGGGTTCTCGAAGTCGCAGATGGTATCGCCAATCTCGAAGTGCTCCAAGCCGATGATGGCACAGATGTCACCACTCGAGACTTCAGGAATGCGTGCCTGCCCCATGCCCGTGAAGGTGTGGAGTTCCTTTATCTTGGTCTTCTCCATCGAGCCGTCGCGGTGGGCGATGGTCACGTTCATGCCCTCGCGGATGGTGCCGCGATGGACGCGGCCCACGGCGATGCGCCCAGTGTAGATGCTATAATCGAGCGAGGTAATGAGCATCTGCGGCGTGCCCTCCAACTGCTCGGGGGCGGGGATGTGCTCCAGAATCTGGTCGAGCAGGTACTTGATGTCCTGTGTGGGGTTCGAGTAGTCGGGCCCCATCCAACCCTGCTTGGCAGAGCCGTAGATGACGGGGAAGTCGAGTTGCTCCTCGGTGCCGCCAAGGTCGAACATCAGGTCAAAGACCATTTCATAGACCTCTTCGGGACGGCAATTGAGTTTATCGACCTTGTTCACGACCACGATGGGCTTAAGGCCAATCTCCAGTGCCTTGCGCAGGACGAAGCGAGTCTGCGGCATGGGACCCTCGAAGGCATCGACCAGCAAGAGGCAGCCGTCGGCCATGTTCAAGACGCGCTCGACCTCGCCACCGAAGTCCGAGTGCCCCGGGGTGTCGATGATGTTTATCTTCGTGCCCTTGTAGTTGATGCTGACGTTCTTGGACAAGATGGTAATACCGCGCTCACGCTCCAACTCATTGTTGTCCAACATCAATTCACCCGTCTGCTGGTTCTCGCGGAACAGGTTCCCCTCTAAAAGCATCTTGTCGACCAAGGTAGTCTTACCGTGGTCGACATGAGCGATAATTGCAATATTACGAATATCTTGCATTATATTGATTTAGAACTTGAACTGAGTTCCCAAAGAGAGGTCCGCACGCGCACGTCCCATCTTGGGCTTGACTGCATAACCTGGCATGAAGCCTTTCTTAATCATGAAATTAGACATCGGCTCGGTAGTAACTGCCCAATGCTTGGTTATATTGTAGCAGATGAGGAAACCACCGGAAAGCCCGAAGGAACGCTTGTTGGAAGACCCATTGTAGCGAGACTCGGACAGCGTGATGCCGGGAGAATGACGGATGATGGAAGAAAGTACGGGACCAACCTCCATGTACACGTCAATCTTACGACGGGCGAGACGCTGATACTTGTTAGAGAAGTTCAGCATATAGAGCCAACGGTAATCCATAATGGTAAACTGCTTCTCGTCACCAATCTCACTGATACGGGCATGATACCAAGAAGGCTGGACAGACATCTTCAAGCCATGCAGCGGAGTGATGAGGAAACCAAAGTTGAAGTTTCCGAAGTAACCCATACGACCACCGTTGATGACCTTGTAAGTAGCAATAGCCTTGTACCCACCACCGGTAAGTCCGAAGAACATGGTCTGCTCGAAGTTGAGACGACGCTCATCATCGTGTTCATCACGCGTACCACGCATGAAGCGTACACCTGCATTCACCGTAACTACATTGTCGCGACGGTGTCCTGCGTAACGGTTGTCGTTGTGGTGCTGATAGAAACTGGTCATGAACTCATAGCGAGGCTCCACAAAGATGGCTGTATTGTAATGGAACTTATACAGGAACTGGGCAGCAGCCGTCAGACCATACATGGGGTAGTAGTCCTGGTCCTTACCGATGGCATATTTCTTACCCTGCATACCAAGTTCAACACCCGCAGCAAGGTCAATCTCGAACTTCTTGCGATTGGCATCCTCGCGATATGAGCGGCTGATGGCCAACGGATTAAACATACCCTCGAAGCGGAACTTAGCCGTAAGGGCATTGGCATAACCCGTATTGGGCTCAGTGGCCTTGCGTGCAGCAGAGTGCCAGTGCTTGGAATAGCCATAGTCCTGACCTATCAAAGACAGACGAGCACCGAAGATGGGGTCAATCCACACACCGGCACGAACATCCAGCGAGAGGCCCGAACCCTTGGTTCCTGCACCAGTACCAAGCGGGAACATCCAACCATAACCAGCCTCGAAGAAGGCATTGTGGTTTGTGCGAAGGCTGCTGCCCGGCCATGGCTGGTCAATATCATTGAGGTTAACAACCACACCGGCATTTGCGCCCATGAAGAAGTCCACGAACGAGGTCTTGGACGGTGCATGCTGGGCACCCACATAAGGTTCAATGAAGAAGTTGACATTTCGTGTCATGCGCATGGCAATGTCGATACCGGCATTACCCATGAGTCCCAACTTCATGTCCTTGCCCAACTTGTAATTGGCCGTCAGGTCACGCATACCCAAACCAACGAACCCGATTAAGTTGATAAAGCGATTGGGGTCATAACCGCATATCATGTTCGTACCATTGAACATATAGTCAACGCCAGCGGTGAAATGCTGCTTGGCATCGCCCTCATTCTTTGAGCGCACCAAAGCAACCTTACCACGCAGGGCATGGTTAGGATTGAAGCGGTAGCCAGCAAAAAGATGAATTGGCATAGCATCGCGATCCAGAACAAACTCCGTACGCTGCCAGCCCGCCATTCCACCGAAGAAGAGACGATGCTTGGGCTTCTCTGACCAAGAGGGAGAAGGTTTACCCCACTTAGGACTGTAGGCATACACCTCTTCCAGATTGAGGGCGACACCGAGATTGGCACCATAGTTGATGGTGTAGTACCCCTGGTTCTTACCCTTTTCAACCTGCAGGTAAGGTTCTGCCATGACACTGAGACTGCGCTTGATGCGCATGGCCACATCCACACCCATAGAAGCCATGGGGGAGAACTTACCGTCACGGTCGTTCAAGTTGTCCAGATACTTGGCACCCACACCCCAGAAAGCCATCACATTGAACAAGCGACGTGTGCGATGAGGCACAAACATGTTGGTCAGGTTAATCATGTAGTCCACCTCACCCTGCATGTGCTTCGTACGATCCATATTCTCAAAGGTACGGATGTAAGAGCCCTTGGCACGAATGGCCTGGTTGGGCGAGAAGCGATAACCGGCAAACATATTCATCGGGGTCGTAATCTTATTGCCATAAGCATGAGTATGTACGCCCATGATGCCGCCATTGCCTCCGACGAAGAGGTGGCGCCACCAACGCTTCTCCCAATCCTGGGAAGGAATACCTCGGGCAATTTCGCCATAGAGGTAAGCATCGTCGAGCGTTACATTCACACCACCAGTCACACCATAATCGAAAATATAGTAGCGCTGGCTCTTCTCATGAACCAAATTAGCATAAGGCTCAACAAAAGCATTTACGCCCTTATAGATGCGATAGCGGACATGTGCACCAGAGGAGAAGTAGATTCCCAGTTTACCATCCGTGCCCGTTTTTTCCACATTGCGAACACCACCGCCGACGAAACCCGATACATCGAACTTGCGGGCGGGCTTGTACCCATAAAGCAGGTTGGTAAAGTTGACCATATAGTCAATCTCACCCGACAAGTGCTTGCGATAGAGGATATCCTCCTTGGTATGTGTATAGATGGCCTGCATACGCACCGACTGTACGGGAGTGAAACGATAGCCCAGGAAGATGTTGAAGGGCATCGTCTTGAAATTATACTGATGGCGGACATGTATGCCCTTAAGCCCCAGTCCTGAACCGAAGTAGAAATGAGACAGCGGACGTGCACGCCAGCGCTGGGCGATAGTCATTTCCTCATCGGAAAGCGCATAGTGAGGCATGTAGATGTACGTGTCGATGAGGTCAATCTGGAAACCTGCACGCGCCCCACCAAAGATGGTATTCTTGCCGCCATCTCCAAGTGCCAAGGCGTATGCGGCGTATGGTTCAGCAAAGAAACTGATTTGCGGAGTTACATAATAATGGAAGTCGAAACCTACCGTACCAAACGGGGCTACCTTATCCGAACCCGGACGGTCCAGACGCGTAGCATAGCCTGAATAGGTACCTAAACCCTGATGACGGGTATCAGGACCTCTCTGCTCCAAGTAACGTGTACCCACACCGACAAAACCAGACACACGCAAGTGGCGTTCGGGATGATAGCCGCGCCACATGTTGGTAAAGTTGACCACATAGTCAACCTCGCCCATTACATGGTGCTTACGTTCCAGATACTCGGGGTTCTTGAAGTAGGTTGCCTGCATACGCAACGACTGTACCGGCGAGAAACGATAGCCCATGAACACATGCGTATCAATTCGCTTCTTGGTTACGTCAGGACGTGCATCAGCATCGGAGAAGAAATAACCAGCGCTGGAACCGAAGTAGATATTCTGCCACCAAGCCTTGGGCTTATAGAGGTCTGTCTTATTGCGGCGGATGTGTTCTGAGAAATCATCGATGACCGTACCATCGAAGCCAGCACCTGCACGAACACCTGTTACCCAATCATAACGATGGGGCGTATATTTACGGTCATAGTCGTCAGTGGAAATACCGAAGAATGGTTCCAAAGAGAAATAGAACTGACGCCAGAAACGATATTTCATCAACAAACCGAACTCACCACGAGCACCCATCTCACGCTTTTCTGCATCTTTCTGCATCGTACCAAAAGCCGTAGCCGTGGCATAGACCGTCATGCGCTTCTTGGGATTGTAGCCCTTGAAGTAGTTGGTAAAGTTGAACATATAGCCAATACCCAGTTCGTTGACGTGCAACGTACTTGACAAACGGTTGTTATGGGCATAAGTGTGGTTAAGATACATTAAGCGTACACCATGCAGGCGACTCCAATTGTACCCGAAACTAAGGCCAAAGGGCAATCCGTAGTCCGTACGGGACATGCTGTGGTCACCCGACGGGCGCGGTGTTCCGTGTAATGTTGCGCCTGAGAACAGGTTGAAGTCGAGATGGCTATACCAACTCGTACTGTCGGTATGATATTCCTGACCAATGGGCAGGTAGCGGTTCTGCACACTGTATGTAAATGGGTCCACGATGTTGCCATGCTGCGGCTGTTCGTCTTGAACGTCAGTCGAATCGGCAACACTCAGCTCACCATTTTCCGGCATAACCGCTCCTCGGGCACCCAAGGCGAATGTCCCAAAGAGTAAGGAAAGCACGCATGCGTATCTTGTTCGTGTAATTAACATATCGCGTATATTTCTTTTTCTTTTTTTACCTTAATTATATTAGAAGTTCCTTGCTATCTTTTCCGTGGGGAGGATGAAACTGAAAGACAGACCTACATTGTAGGGAAGGATGACCCATCCCTTCTCCTTAAAGCGAAGATCGGTCCACTCGATCTCATTCATTTCCTCGCCGTAACGGGCTTGCTGGTTGTAGCGATACATACCCAGCCCTCCGTGCAATTCCATGTTCCAGCGCTGCTTTTGCCCAAGCACCCAAACATAACCGAAGGTCAAGCCAAAGGCACCAACGTTGCCCTTATAGATTTTACGATAGCCCTGATCCGTCGTCTTCAGTTTATAGGTAGCACCCAATAGACTAAGACCTATGAACTCACGGGTCATCGGACGACCGTGGAACCAATAGCGGAACTCAGGCATTGCGCCAAAGGCCATCATATCCATGCCAAAGGAATGGATAGCCCCCATCGCACTGAGGGAGAAACTGGTTTTATTTCCGGTCACCAACTCTGCACCAAGGTTTGGGGCAAAGGCCGTATACCCTAATGCATTGGTCTTGAGGGCCAACATCTGAGCATCGGCAATCTGAATGGCCGAGAAAGCTATCGTCATCGCCAGGAAAAGGCGTTTCATCAGTATCTTCATATCTATTCGATTACTATCGTTTTACTATTCAATTTCACCGTATGTACCTTTTTGTCGTATGCCATATAGGCACTTACCGTTGAGGGAAGAGAGGACATCTTAGGCAATATCAACGTGATCTTTCCAGCCTTATCCACCGTAAAAGGTATGTTGAACGTATTAGAACTGTTCAACTCACCAGTCAAGGCCTTTATCAATGAGGGTACACCGCGAAGGGTTCCCTTCAACTGGGCAGGAGCATTTTCGTCCGAACCTCCGTACTTCAGGTCATACTCTACCGTCATCTCAACGGGGGAGATATTAACTTCCTTGGTACCCGGGATTGTAATGCCTGTTCTGTAGCACTTATAAATACGGTCCAACTCCTCTGGAGCATAACTTGTGGCCTTATACTTAATATAGGCCTCGTCGAAAGTGCCCTTCTCATAGTCGTTAAGCTTAATAAGGTCAAGGTCTGAAGCAATATAAAGTAAGTCGTAAGTGCCGCTAATGACATCAGCCCTGCCACTTTTGTCAAAGACCACACCAAAGCCAGTCTGACCATTTGCCAAGAATACTTTCTCACGTGGATGTGCACTCGTTCCCTTGAATATCACTTGCGAGGACTCGTCAAGGTCAACTTCCACACTACATGCGGTAAGCAGCATAACTGCCAATGCACCTATATAATATCTTAAACGCATATCTTTTCTATTTTCTGGTTCAAAGTCAATAACTTACTCTTTATGTTCAGACTCACTTTCGATTTCTACAGGCTGTACCGGCACGGCAGCAGTTTCCTCTTCATCCCCGGCAGCGCCTGCGGGATTATCCGCAGGGTCACCACTCGTATCGGGATTAGACTGAGCCACCTCAGGAGTGTCGGGAGTTGCCGGAGTTTCGGTATTCTCAGAATTATCTTCTTCTTCCTCTAACTCCTTCTTTGCCGCTTTCGCAGCCTCCTTGGTTGCCTTCTCAGCAGCCTTCTTCGCAGTTTCCAAAGCCTTCTTCTGCTCCTTCTCTACTTCCTTCTCGGCCTTTTCTGCGGCTTTCTTCTCCTTGTCGGCGGCCTTGCGGATTTCGTCCTCGGCCTTCTTCTGCTCCTTCTCGGCAGCCTTAACTTCGGCTTCCTCAGCCTCACGCTGCTTGCGTGCCTCGTTTTCAGCCTTTTGAAGTTCCTTCTCAGCAGCACGAGCACGACGTTCCGCCTCTAACTGGATTTCGCGAGCCTGACGCTCAGCCTCCCTATCGGCCTCACGCGCCTTTCTCCTTGCTTCCTCCTCTACTTGGCGTTGCTGTCTTTCCATCTCACGCTGGTGTTCCTCAAGTTTCTTGTTAACCTCGCGTTCGATGCGCTCCTTCTGCTTGATTTCCTCTTCTTCCTTACGCCTTGCCGCTTCCTCTGCTTCACGCTCGGCACGCTCTGCATCCTTGGCAGCCTGTTCGACTTCCTTGCGAATGCGCTCTGCCTCGCGTTCGGCATCCTTGCGAGCCTGTTCGGCTGCACGTTCAGCATCCTTGACTGCCTGACGCTCTGCACGTTCAGCATCCTTGATGGCCTGGATGCTATCCTTGACAACCTGGATAGAATCCTTGCGAACCTTATCGACACTGTCACGAACATGTGCGATACTATCCTTCACGAAGGCATTGCGACGGGCGATGCTGTCACGTTCGATACGCTTCTGCTTGCGCTCCTCAATCTTAGCCTTGTCGGTGCTGTCTTGTGCGAAGATTCTCTGGATATAGTTGAGAGAGTCTTGATGAATCTGCTCAAGTTGCTTCTGGAGACGATCGGTGCGAGCCTTTTCGCGTTTGTAATCCTCGAAGTTCTTACCCAGAACAAGACGGATGTAATCGAGAGAGTCTTGTCCGTGGAGTTCCATATCGGGATAGAGTTCCTTCAATGCCTTCAAGTAATCGCGACGCTGCCAATCTGCCCAAGATGCGGAGTCTGTATTGTGCGCTTCCACCTTGCCCAGTGAGTCGAGACGATGCGAGGAGATTTCCTCAATCATACGTTTCTCTTCAGTGATTCTGCGCTGACGGTTCTCCCAGTCTTGGATGTGCTTCAGATAGTCATCAACAAGAGCAAGCGATACCTTGCGGCTCACAGAACGCAAACGATATACCAAAGTAACATGAACATCGCGCAGGGCGTACTTGGGTGCTATGCCCCAACCATCATCCTTGCTATGTCCACGTTGTGTATAGAACGAATTATTTTCCTGATAAATATACTTGTAACCATCGTATTTGGCTACGGGCAAACCTACGTTGACACCCAAATCGAGGTCAAGACCGCCCTCCTTAGGATAGCGGCGAGTCAACAACGGTATGCTGTAACCAAAGGTTCCACCGACAGAAAGCAATGTTCCCTGCTCACCCTTCTTTCCAACACAAAGCGAGAACTTGTCCCAGCCGGCAAAGGCACCGATATAATATGCACGCCAGTTACGCGATGTCTTCATGGTACGCGTAGAAACAATACGGCGGGCATTCTCAAATCCATTAGAGAAACGACCGCGATTGGGGTCACCTTCGTATTCATTACCGGCGGCAATCCAGGCAGAGTCGTGTCTGTCAAAATAGTATTCCTTCTCCAGCACTTCATCACCGAACTCATTGATACGCGGCACCTTGCGCCATAGCGTATCCGGACGGTAGAGGTTCATCGTACGATACTCCTCATGGTAGAAGTCATTCATACCCAAGCGGCCTGTTCTCCAGTATTTTCTGAATTCCAAGCGGATAGCACCCACATTGAACACAAACTTCGGCACTACCGTGTGCGATGTATTGCCGTTATACTTGGCGAAGAGCAACAGCGAACGGTTGTTCTTCTTAGTTTGCTTCAAGTCCATTTCAAAGCCGACACTGGGCATGGTCAATGCCCAATCCACCATATTAAAGTGGAATGCGAGCCGCTTCGAGAATTTGTCGCGGAACAGATTTACCTTCTTCGTACTGTCCTTCTTGGGTAGCAACGACTTAAAGAATTCCTCATCGAGAGGACTTATCGCGACATTGTTCTGCGCCTGGATTCTTTGCACACTCATCAGGCTGCAGACAAATGCCATCACATAGAAGATTCTATATCTCATTACCTTTCTTTGTATATGCTGAATAAGTATATTTTCTAAACGCTATTTTATTTCTTTTTCCAGAAGTCGGCCTCAGCCTGCTGCTTACGGGCAATCTCAGCCTGACGACGTTCCCATTCCTGACGCGCACGGTCGTTGGCCAAACGCTTACGCTCGTTCTCGAGACGTGTCTCCTGAGCCTGCTGACCGCGTTCGATGGAACCTTCCAGAGCCGAAAGTTTCTCCATCGGGTAAGCGGGATAAACATTAAGCACATTGTTTAGGCTCTGACGGGCCAAAGTAAAGTTCTGTCCCTTACGATAGGCATCTGCCATCTTATAATAGATTTCCGCCAAATCCTGACCAGGAATGTTTGCGGCAGAAGCGTACTGCAGAGCCTGATTGAAACACTCACCGGCAGCCAGTTGTTCACCCTGCCATTGGCGAGTCAGGTCGTTACGCTCGGCTGTACTCAGGTTGTCCCAGTCGAGATAATTGTTCGGACTGGGCACAGGAGTCGAAGCAATAGCCTCAGCCTTGAAACGGGTAGCAAGATAGCGCTCACCGTCGGTCTTGGCTTTGTCGAAGGCTTCGTTAAAGTTATCCATGGCCGTCTGCTTGTCGCCATCAGTCTTACTCATAAGCCCCATGCCGATACTGTTTTCAAAGTCCGGTTGCAGATAATAGGATGCCTCGCAAGCATCATAATACACATCCGAACCGATACACCCGTTCACCGTCATCAAGTGTACAGCATTGCGCAAGTAGTTGTAATTCTTCTTGTTGTCGGCGATACGAGGCTTGTAGTACGAAATGATGTTATCCTTGTCGCCTGCATTGGTCTGTGCAAAATAGTATTGCATATTATTACGCGCGCCTGCGTAGTAACTCCAACGCAGCGAGTCAACCCACTGTCCGTTCGTCTTGCCATAGACCGACATCATTTTGTCGCAGGTTTCCAGACAACTGGTATAGTCCGTCAGGAACTGCTCCATATACTTCTGCTCATCGGTCTGGAACAGGTCGCGGCAGGTCTCAAAGTACTCAGCCAGATAGTTGGGCTCGATTTCATTATCCGTACCCACGTTCTCCTGTTTGATCTGGTCAAAGGCGCGTACGAAATACTGGTATGCGGAATCCTTGCTATAGATGCGTTCGGGGATATTCTTCAGTCCGTCGGTGTGGTAGTGATGAGCCTTCCACATCAACACACTTCCTGCGGTCAGTGGGATACGCTTTTCACCGCCATCACGAGGGATGGAATTCAGGGCAACACGATTCTTGATACGGAAATTGTCGATGGCCATCAAGTCCTTGAAATAGACATAGCGCATCACAGAGTCCTCGGCATGTTCCATAAGTTCCGTAATCACACGTGCACCGCCACCCGTATTGGTCAGGTTATAGGTAGAATACGGGGCAAGCACCATCAACTCTTTCCATGGCCGATAGCATTTTTGCCAGTCTTCTATGTTATTGGTTTCCCATGCTGAACGGAAACTCTTCACATAATCCACATAGAACTTTTCCGCCGCCACACTGTCGCGACCGTGTCCCAGACGTTGGCGGTAGTTCTCAGTGTTCTCAAACTGAGCCATTGCAGCCGAACTCCCGACTGCCAGGAATATAACCGTCAAAATTTTCTTCAGTCCCATATTCTTCATGTTTCTGTCTTTACTATATAAAATATATAATGTACGCGCGCAAGGACTACTGCTGTTTATCTACACTGTACTTCACGCGCAATACATCGTATTCCTTACAAATATCTTCCATTACGCCACCCTCCTGTATTCTGTGCCAGAAATACTTCACGAGGCGTCGGTACGCATCATTGAAATACCCATCCGTGTCAAGCATCTTCTCCATGTCTGGATTGAGGCGGAAAGCCTGTAGCATGGGAGCAGCCCAGTCGCGAGGCTGGTCGTCCGGATCCGGGTCGTATGCATTGTAAGAAGGATAAGCGGGATGCTCGTAGTCCTTCAGGGGTTGCAGGCGGAAGCGGCAGATAGCCTTCAGATAATGTACCTTTGCATCCGTAACATCCACCTGGCTGGTGTCGTTCAATATCTCCAAAGCCTCTTTGTAACCATCGTCTGTGTCTGTTGCCGCGGCAATGACGGCATGGTTCATGGGAGAAGTCGATTTGATGTACTCCTGTACCTCAGGATCGTTCTCACCACCATTCAGGCAAGACACGAACATACGCAGGTTGTGGAATGTCTCGTAGTTGGGGTCGTCGGGATCATCGGGCAACCAGTTCAGTGCATAGTATTCGGCGCGGTCGAAGTTGCGGGCATAGCAATGCATCAGGATATGGTTGACCACAATGGCGGGGTCGTTCCAGATACCATAACCCTGTCCCAAGTCGGGATCCTTGACAATCTTCCTTCTGTGGTCATCAAGGTAGTCGCGCAGGAGGGTGGTATCGGCCTGCTCTGCCTTCAGTTTACAAGTGGAAAGATAATAGGCAGCCAAGGCATAGCGGCGGTCGTAAGGACGATTACGGTCCTCCTCGATTATCCACATGTCATCCTCGCCTGTAGCCTCCGGATTACGGACGCGGCGCGCACGGGTTGCCAGTTCGCTGGTCACCTCCATATTGTCATAGGCAGCCTTGGAAATCTTTGTCAGTTCATCCCAACGCTTCTCTTCATACAGGCGCATCATCAACTGATAGTATTCATAGTCCTTCTCCGCCGTACCGTTCTTGTAACCTTCGTCGGTCACGTAACGCTCGTATATTTCATCTGGAGTGAGGACGCGGGTTGCAATATATTCGACGCGGATGACTACACGACGCACAATCTTCAAGGCATTGTCGCGCACATAGTCGTACCAGGGCATGGCAATAATCTTACGGCCTTGCTGGTCAATTCCCTGAGTCGATTCCACGATTTCACGGATGCCAGCGGCAGCCTCCATAGCCTCGGGCGTACCGATGCGTTCTTCCAGACTGTCGGCCACTTCCTCCCATCCTACCACATCTGAGTCGTGGTGCCACTTCTTCACATTGTGACTACCATTCTGGCGCTGCAACATGCCTACCAGATAGGCCGCACGTCCCTTTGCCAATGTCACATTGGTCTGATAGCTACCTTCCGGCGAAGCATAACCCTTGATATATACGTCACGGACTTCAGCGTTAGGGTCGTTATACCACTTGGCAAGCATTTCATACAGACCATCCATGCCTGCCACCGTAATGGAGTCCTCAAAGTTCAGGTTTGTCTTACCCACTTCAAACTCCAACTTCACCGAACGCTTGGCCTCGGAGATTTCCGACTTGGCATCCTTGGCGTACTCCGTGGGGTCGATGTCAAGCATCGAACGGGCACTCGACCAATCGAGGAAGAGCATGGGGTCCTGGAAATTACCGTCCCAGAACAGGAAATCGGGATCATTGTAATAAACTGCATTGTAGTCTTCGTACCAACGATGCATACGAGCCTGATAACGCTTTGTGCGGTCGATGGGTTCGTAAGGTTCAGCATAGTTGAAGAGATAACTCTCGCGAGTCTCCATGAAGAGCGAATCAGCACCTACGATTTCCTTCTTGCGGTTGATTTTGCCTGAATAAAGTTTATCGTTCTTCAGGTTGAAACCCATACGGCGATACTGGCTTTCCTCATAAGGCTTGCCGTCAAAGACAAGGGGCTTAAAATAGTGTATCACGCTGTCCTTCCCGTTTTTTGCGCCCTTGACCATTACTAATCGCGGCGCACCCACGAAGCGGGCATCCTCGCGCGTGTACATAGAGTCGAGGCGCACGGTACCCTTCACCACAATCTTGTTACCATAGATACGAGCCGAGCCCTGCTTGTCGCCACGGGCCTTCTGCTTACCTGTCTTCTGCACGGTTTGCAGTGTCTTACCACCGTACACCGTTTCAGAATAAGTCACCGTGTTGGTGTTGACATCATAGTATTTGCCAATGGGGATTACCACAGCCGAGTCAATCTGCGCCAGGCGCATCGTCAAGACGGCATAACCACGTGTGTCGGCCTGCACATTATTCGCCTCACCGCGACCGTTCACTTTCTTCGAGTCGTAGCAGTCGCCCTCACCTTTCTTCAGGGCATAGCCTTGTATAAAGCGCTGGGCGGCCATACGGGCACGATTTTCGACACCGAAAGTAAAGACTTCCAGGTTTGTAAGCACGGGTTCAGTCTTCTTTATCGTCTTACCATTGGTCTGCACCTCTTCATAGTTCTGGATAATCGAAACCTTGAAATTGATTTTCTGCGCCTGGGCCACAACACCCATCATCAGAAACGCCAAAACGGCTACAAGGCGTGATTCTTTCGTACCATGGAATGCTCTTATGCTCATATCTTGTCTTTTTATTTCAACTCGTTGATTAATTATATTTTTTTTCACAATACGGGCGCAAAGATACAAAAAAAACAATGCGTGCCAAAGAATTTTAATTATTAATTAAAGGTTTTTTCACATTTCGCACATAAAAGGCTTTTGCAATGTCAATTTTACATTTTTTAGTTGTATATTTGCACTACTTATGAAAGAGCTATCCCTAAAGTATGGTTGCAACCCCAACCAAGTGCCCTCGCGCATCTTCATGACAGAGGGCGAACTACCTGTCACAGTGCTTAATGGTCGCCCTGGCTACATCAATCTGCTTGATGCGCTCAACAGTTGGCAACTTGTCCGCGAACTTCGTGCCGCCACAGGCTTGCCCGCTGCAGCCAGTTTCAAACACGTCAGCCCTGCCGGTGCTGCGGTAGGGCTTCCCCTCAGCGACACGCTCAGGCGCATCTATTTTGTGGACGACGCACCACTGCCGCTCACGCCCATAGCCGCCGCATACGCCCGTGCCCGTGGGGCTGACCGTATGTCCAGTTACGGAGACTTCATCGCGCTCTCCGACACCTGCGACGAAGCAACCGCGCGGCTCATCAATCGCGAGGTCAGCGACGGCATCATTGCACCAGACTACACGCCCCAGGCACTCGACGTGTTGCGCCAGAAACGCAAGGGCACCTACTGCGTTCTTCAGATGGACTCCCAATATCATCCCGAACCACTGGAGCGCAAGCAGGTATTCGGCATCACATTTGAACAGGGCCGCAACGAGATAGATTTGTCCTCCCCCACTCTCTTTGAGCACATTCCGACCAAGGAAAAAAACTTTACTCCAGAGGCTCGTCGCGATCTCACGATTGCGCTCATCACCCTGAAGTACACCCAGTCCAACAGCGTATGCTACGCCAAGGACGGTCAGGCCATAGGCATCGGAGCCGGTCAGCAGAGCCGCATCCACTGCACGAGACTCGCTGGAACAAAAGCAGATACATGGTGGATGCGTCAGCACCCACGCGTCATGTCGCTCCCCTTCGTACCAGGCATCCGTCGTGCCGACCGCGACAACACAATTGACCTATTCATTGGCCCCGAGCACGACGATGTGCTGCGCGATGGAGAATGGCAAAAATTCTTTACAACTCGCCCCGAACCTCTGTCCGAGGAAGAGCGTCGCGACTGGCTTGCCCAACTGACTGATGTCAGCCTTGCCTCCGATGCCTTCTTCCCCTTTGGCGACAACATCGAGCGTGCCCACAAGAGTGGCGTGCGCTATGTGGCACAGGCTGGAGGCTCCGTGCGCGACGACCATGTCATCCATACCTGCGACAAGTATGGCATAGCCATGGCATTCACGGGCGTGCGCCTGTTCCATCATTGAATTAATTGGGAGTTAAAGAAGTTTGGGGAAGTTATCGCTCGCTTCGCTCACTGGGGAAGTTAAAGGACGAGTGTCTTTAATCCTACATCCAGTTATAACCAAGAGTATCATCCTTTAACTCCCTTAACTCCTTTAACTCCTTTAACTCCCTTAACTTCTTTAACTCCTTTAACTCCAAAAACAGAAACCATGAACAACTTTGCAGGCGACGACATAGACGACGTCATTCTCAACGGCATCACCTTCCGCGGAGGTCCCAAGCACGAAGCGACCTCTCAAGGCAACAAGGTACGTTCCAAGGCCAAGAAAAAGCAGTACGTGACAGGTGCCCACGGCAGCGGTTCTGCCAAGAAGAAAGCAGATATCCGCAAAGCCCGCGCCTCGCGTAAAGGACAAATGAGAAAGTGAGAAAATGAGAAAATGAGAAACACCGCAACGTACACACGTCTGTCCATCCTTTGTGCCATTCTGTTTCTTGCCGTGCTTGGCTCCTTTCTTATCAGGCAGCAGGTGGCTAAGTCGCGCCACTATGCCCAGTTGCTCAGCGAGGCAGACAGCATGAACCGCAATTACGTGCCGTTCACCACCGACTCCGTCATGCTCCGCGTCGTCCACCACTACGACCACTGGTGGCACCCTGACAGCACGCGCATGAAGGCTTACTACCTCCTTGGCTGCACCTACCGCGACCTCAACAATGCTCCTCGCGCATTGGAAAACTATCAACGTGCCGTAGAATTTGGCAAGGGACGCACTGACAGCACCGCACTGGCACAACTTATGCGCGTACATTCACAGATGAGCAATATCTTCTTATGTCAACGCCTGCCAGATCTTGAGAAGAGAGAATTAGCCTTTGCTGAAAAAACCGCATGGAGATTAAAAGATACCCTATCTGCGCTAATATTCAAAGAGTATTTCTGTAATGTCATATACAATGAGCATGATTATGAAAGATGTATTGAAGAATCCCAAAAACTATATACCTTATATAAGCAAACAGGATTTAAAAACGAGGCAAGATTATCAGTGAACCTTGCCATAAAATCTTACATGGCATTGGGAAAATATGACCAAGCAAAAACACTCATTAACATTTATGAGAGTTGTACCTATTTTGCAACAAGCCCCACAAAAATCAATGGAGGAATAGGCTCGTTATATTTCATAAAAGCAAACTACTATTTAGGAACAAAAATGTTAGACTCGGCAGAATTATATTTTAAGAGAGTCTTGGATGATAGCTATTTCCCAAATCATAAATTACTTGCAACCAAAGGTCTACACAAAACCTATGCCCTAAAACACCAGACAGACTCTGTACTGAAATATACACAACTTTATTCTGAAGCAAAGGAAAAAGAATTCAATAGCGGTATTGCAGAAGCCACTGCACAGGCGGAAAAGCTATATGATTATACGGTAGAGCAGAACATTGCAAAATTAAAGACAAAACGGAATGCGCAACTCCTGAATATCCTGTATCTAAGTCTTGCACTTCTTAGCTCCTGCATCGGTGTAATCCTCTTTGTCATGAACCAGCGCAAGAGAGAGAAACTTAGACTCCATGAACTACTGCAAAGCCATCAACGGGCAACAAATGAACTACACGATTTAGAGGAGCAATTAAATATAGAGAAGGGAGAGAAAGAGTCCAATGAAAAGAGCATAAACAATCTTATGCACGACATTGAACAACAGAGAAATCATATAAGCAATCTGGAAAGGGTCTTGCTAAAGAAAGACCATAGGAAAAAAGATAGGAATCTGAAGGACTCTGACATAGCCAAACGCTTCCAGTTAATTCGCACCCCAAGACTTGGCATGGACTGCACCCTCCGCGAAGAGGATTGGATACAACTTAGCCATACAGTGGAGGAAATCTATCCAACTTTCTATGACGTAATGAACGGACGCCAGCAACTGAGTGAAAAGGAGTACCGCGTGTGTCTGCTTGTCAAGATCAACTTCGGCTCATCCGATATTGATGTCGTGATGAATCAGAAACCGAGTTTTGCTTCCACCACAAAGAAAAGACTTCATAAAAAGGTTTTCGGATACGAAGGTACTGCTGCCGATTTCGAGCGGAAACTCCATCAATTTTAAATAACCTCACTCCTTTCGTCAATCTTTGTCAATTTATAGGGGGGGGGTATAATACATTGTAATACAGCGTGTTGGCAAGGCCTGTCAATTCTTGTCAATTTTGAGCCGTCAATTTATTTGGCGGCTTCTTTGTTTCATCGTAATTTTGCTATCGTCAAGTTTGACATCTTAATCATTAACAAACTAAAAACTAAGAACGATGAAAAAGATTCTAATCGTAATTCTGATGATGGGACTTACACCCTTAGCATGTAATGCAGAAGTGAGACTAAACTTTAATGTCAGCCTTAATGGGACTATTGACGAAAATATTCCAGGGAATCTCAACCACCCAAGAGATCTTACTGATAGCATTTCTGTCGCAATTGACGAACATACATTGTATCTATATGAAGGCTGCGACAACACCACACTAAGACTCGTTTCCTCCGATGAAACCGTTGCTTTCAGCACTTTCATTACCACAGGAACCACCTCCGTTGTCCTTCCCAGCACACTCTCTGGAGAATACCGATTGGAAATTGTGAAAGGCAACATCACCTTCTATTGTTATATTGATTTATAGTTACAAACCTAAAATAAAAAAGTTATGAAAAAGATATTATATTATATAGCCTGTCTGGCAGCAATTGGGTTCACGGCATGCACCTCGGACGAAGTAACGCCTACGAGACAAGGCTCCACAAAGGCTCTTTCGCAAGTCTATACAAACCACATTACGCTCGACAACGTGAGGGCTCTCAGCAAGGCTACCTGCAAGAAAGGGCTTAACGAAACCCGCGCAGACGTTGAAGACAAGAACGAATATATCTGTATTACGGGGGAAGACGATGACACACTCTTCTTCGTGGTAAACTTCCCGGAAGGTGGCTGGCGGATGATTCATAATTTCAGAAGCATTAACGAATCTTAACTTATATAAGTTGGCTGTTTCTCCAAGATATTCTTATCTTTGTCTGTCGAATCTTTAATATATTTACCTATGAAACCTTTTCTTAAATTTGCCGTATTACTTTTTGCCAGTATCCAATTTTGCGCATGTAACAATGACGACCCCAGTGATGCCCTCGATGTTAATCCTTATCAGCCTGCACTTGTAGACCCCGACGGCTTGGGAGGGAGATTCTGTTATGTACTTGACGATGCCGACCTTTATTCTCTGAAAGTTTACTCTGGCAGATTCAATAAGATAAGCCGAAAAAGCAACGAGGCCTTCTGGGACAGCATAGATGCCACAATCCGCCACGAGGCTCTTTCATACCAGAACATACGTATATTGTTGAGCCACCGCAATGACGGAACACTGGGATCTGATGAGGAGATTACCAAGGAGATAGAAGAAGGAACGACAAAACTCTATGCATATAAAAAGGATATCCTTAAGAAACTGGGACTGAGCGAGCAGCAATATACAGCACTAATGAAAAAGAGGCAAAATGGCACGCTCTTAGAAAAATGCTGTCCGCAATCCGCCACGTTCGTCACCGCTTTTCACACAGGAGGGGCATCCATTACGGCCAACAAGACTCTCTTTGGTAAGGAACCTGGAACCAACCTGATTGAGCACTTCATGGTCGAGGGACCGAACTTCTGTCTGCCCAAGGGCACACTGAAGGATTTTGGTTTCGTGTTCTGGTACGATGAAGCCCCCGTCAGCATGAGGGCTCAAGACTTCTTTGCAAAAGG
>FLNZ01002537.1_pt1 | contig 32122 bp, 19 predicted proteins | sample 1140391 | NCBI WGS metagenome assembly FLNZ01 (sample SAMEA3878171, study PRJEB12797) | bioreactor metagenome | biome: Moose rumen | place: Sweden | collected 2011-10 | reverse complement strand
TTTTATAAGAAAGCAGATAATAAACTTTTATAACAATTATAGTTTCCTGAATGTCCAGATGACGACAAAAGATGAAATGCGCTGAGGTACGGATATACAACAAAGGCGAGGAATTACCAGCTCTGAGCAATGATAATTTCTTTCACAGCCAGGATATGTTCCATATCATGGAACAGACACCAGGCTGCACTCCTTATATGGCCGTGGCTTATGGTGCAGACGACAGTATCCTGTCGCATCTTCTCGCTGTGGTCTACCGCCGAGGCTCACTTCTCCCGCCCTACTTATATTCACAGGCACGTATCTACGGTGAAGGCGTTTATAGACAGGGTGTAGACAAGAACTCCCTTTTTGGCGAAATGATGTTGGCCATCACCCGTCTTTTCCGTCGCAAGATGTGTCTTTATATTGAGTTCAGTGATCTCAGCAAAAAGATGTTTGGTTACCGTCATTTTCGCAGGCAGGGATATTTCAATGTCAGATGGACCTGTATCCACAATTCCCTCCATAGCAAGGCCCCAGAGGAGCGCATTTCCGACAAGATACAGAAACGCATCACCAATGCCTACGATTCAGGAGTGATCATGCGTGTGGCAGAAAACGAGGAAGACGTATTGAAATTCTATTCCCTGCTTCGCCGCTACTACCGTTTCAAATTCCAGCGTTTCATCCCCCGTCGGGAGCTTTTCCTCCATTTATGGAGAGGGAATCACGGCAAAATCTATCTGACACTTCACAAGAACCATGTCATCGGTGGCTGTGCAGTGGTCTACTCCCACTCCGACGCATACATCTGGCAAATGGCGGCTCGCACCAAGTCGCATCTTTTCCAGCACCCTCGTACAATGACCATCTGGAATGCCCTTGACGACAGTTACAAGAACGGTTACCAACATGTCCGTTTTATGAACGTGGGGCTTCCATTCAGCAAGAATCTCACGCGAGATGCCATTCTTCGTTTTGGCGGAAAGCCCACCAGTACATTCCGTTGGTTTCGGTTCTCCATAGGATTTGTCAACAAACTCATACGATGGTTTATGAAAGAGTAGCTCTGTTTCATCACACAATATATACAGAAAAATCACGTTATAAGATAGATGAAACAGAGAAGATTTCTTCTACTTATCCTATTATCCACCATCTTCAGCCTTGGGGTCCTCGGTCAGTCATTCACCCTACAAGGCAAGGTGAGCGATGACGAGAACAATCCCTTGGAGCTCGTCAGCGTTACCGTTGCCAAGCAAGGAAAAGTCACTTTTACCAATATCCACGGTGAATACAGCATGGAGCTCAACTCTGAGGACAGCGTGGTTGTGAAATTCTCTATGATAGGATATATTAGCAAGACCCGTATACTACGCAATCCGAAAGGAAAGCAAACCATTATCCTCCAACTCAACAGCCAGAACGAGCTCGACGAGGTCGTAGTGTCGACAGTACGCCGTCAGACCACCCAAACGCAAGAGTTGGACACCAAAGACATGAAGACCATGCCCAGTGCCACAGGCAATGCCGTAGAGGAATTGATACAAGGTCAGGCAGGAGTGTCCACCCATAGTGAATTGTCATCCCAGTACAATGTACGCGGCGGCAGTTTCGATGAGAACAGCGTCTATATCAACAATGTAGAGGTGTTCCGTCCATTCCTTGTCCGCAGTGGACAACAAGAGGGTCTGTCCATCATCAATCCTGACATGGTGGAGAAGATCAATTTCTCCACTGGAGGATATGAGGCCAAATACGGTGACAAGATGTCGTCAGCACTTGATATCACGTACAAGCGTCCGAAGCGTCTCGAAGGCAGCATCTCAGCAAGTCTTCTTGGCGCCAGCGGATATTTAGGTCTTCGTACAAAAAAAATGTCATGGAGCAATGGCCTACGTTATAAGACCAATCGCTATCTGCTGGGATCTCTGGAGACGAAGGGTGAATACAACCCCAACTTTCTCGACTACCAGACCTATCTGTGCGTCACTCCCAACAAGCGCTGGACATTCGACTTGATAGGCAACATCTCGGAAAACCACTACAATTTCACGCCCGAGGATCGTGAGACCAATTTTGGCACGATGGAGAACGTGAAGAGTTTCAAAGTCTATTTCGACGGCAAGGAGAAAGACATTTTCCGCACGTATTTTGGCATGGCGAGCCTGACACGTCACTTCACCGAAACCACCTCGCTGTCTTTCATCACATCAGCCTTCTATACCAAGGAGCAAGAGCAATACGATATTCAGGGACAATACTGGCTCACTCAGACGGAAACCAGCGAGAACCTTGGCGTCGGCACCTATATGGACCATGCCCGCAACTACTTAGAGGCTCATGTGGAAACTTTCAAATTGCGGTTGGCCCATAAAGCCGGCAAGCATGACTTTGAGAGCGGTATCACCTACAAATTGGAGCATATCACCGAGAACAGCCGCGAATACGAGATGCGTGACTCCGCCGGCTACACCATGCCCCACACGGGCAAAGACCTGTATATGATCTATTCTCTGAATGCCCGCAACACATTGAAGGCCAATCGTATAGAGACATACGTGCAAGACAGTTACCGATGGAACAATGCCGCTGAGACCGCTTTTTATACATTGAATTACGGTGTGCGTTTCTCACATTGGAATTTCAATCGTGAAAGCATCGTCAGTCCACGTGTCTCGCTGAGTATTGTACCCTCCTACAACTACAATCTGACCTATCGTTTCGCGACAGGACTTTACTATCAAGCACCATTTTTCAAAGAATTACGCGACACCACCACCATCGGGGGCATCACCTACGCCACCCTCAATGAGAAGATCAAAAGTCAGCGGTCCATACATTTCATAGCAGCCCTTGACTATCGTTTCAAGATGAGGGAGCGCAACTATCGTTTCAGTGCCGAGGCATATTACAAGCTGATGTCCAACCTGGTGCCGTACAGTGTCAACAATGTGAAAGTGGTATACTATGGTCACAACGAAGCCAATGGTCACGCCATGGGTTTAGACATGAAACTCTATGGTGAGTTTGTACCCGGCGCCGACTCATGGGTCAGTCTTTCCATCATGAACACAAAGATGAAGCTACATGGCCGCGACATCCCCATGCCCACCGACCAGCGGTTTGCCCTGAGTTTGAATTTCACCGACTACTTCCCCAACACCGAGCGCTGGAAGATGTCACTGAAACTGACGTATGCCGATGGTCTCCCCTTCTCAGCTCCTCACCGCGGCATTGAGTCGTTTGATTTTCGCGCCCCCGCTTACAAGCGTGCCGACATTGGCATGAGTTTCCGAGCCCTTGACAATGACAAGCGCGAGCGGAAGCATGCCCCCCGCAATATCTGGCTTGGCGTGGATTGCCTCAATCTTTTCGGCATCAACAACGTCAACTCCTACTACTGGATTACGGATGTGACCAACCATCAGTATGCCGTCCCCAACTACCTCACAGGCCGTCAAATCAACGCGAGGGTATTGGTAGAGTTTTGAGAGGTATTGGCAAGCCCTAAAAAATAACATATTTTATGTGATTTTATACGTGTTTGTGGGATAAAATCATTATCTTTGCACTCGATTTGAAAACAGTAACAACTATTGTTTCTTTAAAACTTAATAAATATGAAAATCTCACACATCGAGCACCTTGGCATTGGTGTTCAAAGCATTGAGGAAGCCCTCCCCTACTTCAAGGAAGTGCTTGGGCTTGAGTGTTATGCGGTAGAAGAAGTGGCTGACCAGAAAGTAAAGACAGCTTTCTTGAAGTGCGGCGAAGTGAAGTTAGAGCTTTTGGAGCCGACCTCACCCGACAGCACGATTCAGAAATGGCTCGACAAAGGTGGCCGTGGTGTTCATCACGTGGCCTTCTGTATTGAGGATGGTGTGGCAAATGCACTTGCCGAATGTGATGGCAAAGGCGTGCGATTGATAGACAAGGCACCTCGCAAAGGCGCAGAGAACCTGAACATTGCGTTCCTTCACCCGAAATCCACCTGTGGCATCCTGACCGAGTTGTGCGAGCACTAAATCGCAGTTATGTTACAGACAAAATTCAGACTAAACCATAAAAATCAGAAATGAGCAAACAATTAGAAAAGATCAAGGCCCTTGTCGCCAAGCGCGAGCAAGCACGTCTTGGTGGTGGCGAGAAAGCCATTGAGAAGCAGCACGCCCGTGGCAAATATACTGCCCGTGAGCGTATAGACATGCTTCTTGACGAAGGAAGTTTTGAGGAGTTTGACATGTTCAAGCTTCACCGTTGCACCAATTTCGGCATGGAGAAGAAGCAATACCTTGGCGATGGTGTCGTAGCTGGTAGTGGTACCATCGACGGCCGTTTGGTATACATTTTCGCCCAGGATTTCACCGTCAATGGCGGCTCACTCTCCGAGACGATGGCAGAGAAGATCTGCAAGGTGATGGACATGGGTATGAAGATGGGAGCTCCCGTCATCGGCATCAACGACTCTGGTGGTGCCCGTATCCAGGAAGGTATCAACGCCCTGGCTGGCTATGCCGAGATTTTCGAGCGCAACATTCTCGCCTCCGGCGTGATTCCCCAGATTTCCGGTATCTTTGGTCCTTGCGCTGGTGGTGCTGTATATTCACCCGCACTGACCGACTTCACCCTGATGATGGAGAACACATCATACATGTTCCTCACTGGTCCTAAAGTGGTGAAGACCGTGACAGGAGAGGATGTAGACCAAGAGCATCTGGGTGGTGCCTCCGTACACTCCACCAAGAGTGGTGTGACACATTTCACCGCCAAGACAGAGGAGGAAGCCCTTGAGATGATCAAGACGTTGCTGAGCTATATTCCGTCCAACAATATGGAAGAAGCTCCCCGCAAGGAATGCGACGACCCCATCAACCGTATGGAAGACTCCCTGAACGAAATACTTCCCGACGATCCCAACATGGCATACGACATGTACAAAGTGATCTCCGCCATTACCGACAATGGTGAGTTCTTTGAGGTACAGCCAAAGTTCGCCAAGAACATCATCGTGGGCTTTGCCCGTTTCAATGGTCAGAGTGTGGGTATCGTAGCCAACCAGCCCTCTTGCTATGCCGGTGTTCTTGACGTGAACGCCAGCCGCAAGGGTGCCCGTTTCGTACGTTTCTGCGACGCTTTCAACATCCCCATTGTGAGCCTTGTCGACGTTCCCGGCTTCCTGCCTGGAACAGGTCAGGAATACAATGCCGTGATCCTGCATGGTGCCCAGCTGCTGTACGCCTACGGTGAGGCCACAGTGCCCAAGGTGACCGTCACACTGCGCAAGAGCTATGGTGGCAGCCACATCGTGATGGGTTGCAAGCAGCTCCGTACCGACCTGAACTACGCATGGCCTAATGCCGAAATCGCCGTGATGGGTGCTTCAGGTGCCGTAGCAGTGCTCAGTGCCAAGGAAGCCAAAGCCAAGAAAGAAGCCGGTGAGGATGTGAAAGCATTCCTCGCAGAGAAGGAGGAAGAGTACTCAGAGCTCTTCGCCAATCCCTATCAGGCAGCAAAATATGGCTACATCGACGATGTGATAGAGCCACGCAACACCCGTTTCCGCATCTGCCGCGCCCTTGCCCAATTGGCTACCAAGCGTGACAGTCTGCCCGCAAAGAAACATGGCAACATCCCAATGTAATTATAATTGAAGAATATGGCAAAAACAAACAACGAAGTGTATGCTGCCATTGCTTTGGCATTACACGAGTTTAGGGGTAACAATGTACATGACAAGGAGACAGGTATCATCACCATCAGGCGTCATGCCACAGAGTGGAACGCTCACTACCCTCTGACGACCCAGCATCCGCCCCAGCATCCTTAGTTTGCCAATGTAACACCCTCAAAAACGAAGCAAAATGAAAACTTACAAGTATACCATCAACGGAACCCAATATGAGGTTGCCATTGGCGACATCGCAGACAACATTGCCAATGTCACCGTGAATGGCGAGGAATACAAAGTTGAAATGGAACCCGAGCCAGAGCCCGAGAAGAAGAAGGTAGTGGTGAAGACCGGCACAGCTTCTGCTGCTCCTGCCGAGTCAGCCCCTGAGACTTCCGGTGCCGCCATCAACACCAACAATGCCCTGAAAGCCCCGCTTCCAGGTGTAGTGACAGAGATCAAAGTGGCTGTTGGCGACGAAGTGAAAGCTGGCGACGTGGTATTGGTGCTTGAGGCTATGAAGATGGCCAACAACCTTGAGGCAGAGAAAGACGGCAAGGTGACCGCCATACTCGTCAGCCAAGGTGCCAGTGTGATGGAAGATTCCCCACTGGTCGTTATCGAATAAGTCCTTCATCCACATCATAAAAGAGGCTTCCACAATATCATGGAGGCCTCTTTTGCTTGATCAGGAAGCCACATATCCCATTGATTATATGTCGTTTATTATTAGTTAAAATATCTTAAGTATTGGAAAGATAAATATAAAAAAAGGGTTGAAAAGTATCAATCATCTAAATTAAACATAAAGTATTTTCCAATATGGATTTTTTTTTGTACCTTTGCAGAAAATAGGGAGTTAGCATAGGTATGCCATCCCCCTTTATAAACGCAAAAGTATAGGATATGGGCAAGAAGATTCTTTTTATTAATCAGGAGATAACTCCGTATGTACCGGAAAACGAGATGTCGCTGTTGGGCAAGATGCTCCCCCAACGCATGCAAGAGCGTGGTTGTGAGATACGTACCTTTATGCCCAAATGGGGTACGATCAACGAGCGTCGCGGACAGCTACACGAGGTGATACGTCTGTCGGGTATGAACTTGATTATCGATGACACCGATCATCCCCTGATTATCAAGACCTCCTCTATTCCCGTATCACGTATCAACGTCTATTTCATCGACAATGAGGACTACTTCCAAAAACGCAAGATGGAGGAGAATGAGGCTGGTGAGGAATATCCCGACAATGGAGAGCGTGCCATCTTTTTTGCCCGTGGTGTCTTGGAGACGGTGAAGAAGCTGCGTTGGGCTCCCGACATTGTATTATGTGATGGATGGATGTCAGCCGTCGTTCCCCTATACATCAAGAAAGCCTACAACGACGAGCCCTCATTCGCCAATGCCAAAGTCATCACCTCATTCCATAACAAGCAGTTGAAAAACGATCTTGGCACCAAATTCAAGCGTTGTCTGGAATTCCGCGATGTCAAGAGCGAGTTGCTCTCCGACTATAAGGACGACTTCGATTTCGTAGAACTTGGCAAGTTGGCGGTTGACTATTCAGATGCCGTCATCGAAGGCAGCAGCGACGCCAACGAACAGCTTCTCGAGTATGCCCGCAGCAAAGGTCTGCCGCTTCTTGCATATCCTGGCAGTGAAGACTATGCAGATGCCTATTTTGAGTTTTTCAACAAAGTATCGGAACTCTCCGAGTAATCCCAAAGCAAACCATCATATTCAGATAACAACTATTCAGGTGGGTTCGTTTAATACGCCAAATGCGAATTAAAGCAGCCCACCTCTCTATATGAAAGAAATCCGATGAACAACAAATTACTGTCATTGTTAGCCAGCCTATGTCTCGTACTGACATCTTGCGACGAGACCACAGAAGGCATCGGCACATCGTTGACCGACAATGTAGACCACCTTGAAGTGTCTTCAAGTGTATTTGAGTTGACATCACGTTCTGTGGCCATCGACTCCGTGGTTTCACGCAACACCACCTGTTATTTAGGCAGGATCAGAGACCCTGAGACCGGAGCTTATATCACAGGTGATTTCATGACACAATTCAACATGCTTGAGGGCTATGAGCTATCCGAGTTAGACGACATCACCCATCGCGATGAGAATGGTGAGATATTGGCAGACTCTTGCGATATCCGTTTATTCTACACCAGTTACTATGGCGACTCCTTAGCGACAATGAAGGTTACGATGTACGAGATGTCACGGCCTATGTCCGAGGGCGTCACCTATTATAGTGATTTTGACCCTATAGAGAATGGATATATCCGTGAAGATGGTTTGCAAAAGAGCCACTCATATAGCCTTGTCAACGTCTCAGAGACGGAGAACAAGAAAAGTGAGAGCAATTACGTCGACAACATCTGTATACGTCTGAACGATCCCTACACCGATCGTGAGGGTGTGACATACAACAATTTCGGCACCTACCTGCTCCGTCAATACAAGAAACATCCGGAGTATTTCAGCAACTCCTATCAGTTTACCAAGAATGTGCTGCCAGGTTTTTATTTCAAGATGACCGGCGGCTTAGGGTCAATGGCCTACGTCACAGTGCCTCAGTTGAGCATCTATTACGCTGTGGAAAAAGGCTCATACACGACGTTGTTTCACGGTACGGAGGAAATCCTTCAAACCACCAAGATCACCAACGACCCGGAAATCATCAATCAGCTGGTAGAAGACCAGAGCTGTACCTACATCAAAGGTCCCGCAGGTATATTCACAGAGATTACCATACCTGTAGACGAGATCATGGCCGGTCATGACAACGACACCGTCAACACGGCCAAGGTGGTGCTCCAGCGTCAGAACAACACCATCCACAGTGACTACGTACTCCCTGCCCCCAATACACTCTTGATGTTGGAGAAAGACAGTCTGACCTCATTCTTTGAGAAGGGTAAGATAGCCAATTACAAGCAGTCATTCCTGACGACATTCTCTTCCTCATTGAACACCTATTCCTTCAACAACATAGCCCAGTTGGTCGCCTCCATGTATGCATCCAAGAGAGCCGGTCTTCTTACAGATCCCGATTGGGTGGCGCATCATCCCAATTGGAACAAAGTTCTTATATTGCCCGTCAAGACTAATTATGTCACCATGAGTCAGCTGTCTATTTTGACAAGTGTGACCAACGACATGTCTCTCAGCAGTGCGCGCCTTGTTGGTGGTGACACCAAGTTGCAGATGAATGTCATCTATAGCAAATTCAAGTAATGGCCGACAATTACTTAGAGCGCCGTCGTGAGGAATATGAGCACAAAAAAGCAGCGTGGCTTCGAAAGCAGCGTCATCAGCCGCTTTTGAAACCACGTATTGAGAAGCCTGACGACGAGGCTTTATAAGATATTTTGGGAAAGGCGGCAAGAAATGTGAAAAAAACCACGGCTGGATGTATCACTACATCCAGCCGTTTAACTATTCTTCAACTCTCTCAAATGTTCACAAATCATCGTTTATCACATTGAGCGTGACACATTTTATGGAGTGAACCAAATTTCAAATGTTATCCTCCAACAACCTATCACCTCAAAAAACCTATTGATGAAGTCTTTTGTCGTATCTGACATTGCAAATATAATTAGAAAAACGGCATGTAAGTAAAAAACACCCCAAAAAAAGAATCAAACACACGATTATTTGACATAAATCAATTCGAATGTCTCAAAAAAAGAGAAAAAAAGATATTTGCGAGAGAAAAAAAAAGATTTTTTTTGTATATTTGCAAGAACAAAACCTTACAATCACTAAAACTATTCACAATCATGACACTAACTATGATTATCCAGCTGCTGATAGTCCTACTTGCCCTATGGGTAGGTTCTCGCTACGGCAGCCTTGCTCTTGGAGCGATTTCCGGTATCGGTCTGGCGATACTGGTTTTCTGTTTTCATCTGAAGCCCGGCACTCCGCCGACAGACGTTATCTACATTATCATTGCCGCCGTCACATGCGCTGGTATGTTGCAGGCATCAGGCGGTATGGACTGGTTGATTCAGGTAGCCGAACGAATGCTGCGCAAGCATCCGAGCCGCATCACCTTCCTTGCTCCTCTCTGTACGTTTTTCCTGACAGTGATGGTGGGAACAGGCCACGTGGTATACACGCTGATGCCTATTATCTGTGACATTTCCCTGAAGCAAGGCATACGTCCCGAGCGTCCCTGTGGTGTGGCCAGTATAGCCTCCCAGGTGGGAATCACCTGCTCTCCTATCGCTGCCGCCGTGGTATCATTTGTCACCATCTCCAATGCTAATGGTTTCAACATCACGATTCCCCAAGTGCTGATGGTATCCATCCCCGCATGTATATGTGGTCTGATGGCCGCTGCCGCCTGTTCCTACAAACGCGGCAAGGATCTCGACAAAGACCCAGAATTTCAGGCAAAATTGAAAGACCCCGTACAGTACGCCTACATCTATGGCAACAGTGCCACCACCCTCGACAAGGAGATTACCAAGGGCGCCAAGCGCTCTGTATATGTATTCTTTGCCGCCTTACTGGTGATCGTCTCGATTTCCATCGCCAAGATTTTCGAGGTAGAGCTCCTTCCCAAATACTCCAAGGTAGAGGCAGTGAAGAATGTCAAGCAATTGACAATCGCTCCAGTATCCATCGATACTGCCCGTGTTGTCACTATTACCAAAGACGGTCAGGAGGCCCACAAGACAGACACTGTCACCATCCCCGCGCCCAACACAGCTCCGATCACTATTGCAGTTGACAAATTTGCCAAATCAGGTACAGTCATAGACAATGCCACGGTGAAAAAAGACAAGCCGCTTGACATGAACCTGCTGATTCAGATAGTAATGATCTCCGCCGCCGCCTTGATGATTATCTTCTGCAAAGCAGAGCCTAAGAAAGCAGTGGCGGGATCCGTATGGCAGAGTGGTATGGTTGCTGTCATTGCCATCTACGGTATAGCATGGATGGCGAACACCTATTTTGACAACTACATGGACGAAATGAAGTTGATGCTTGGAGGATTGGTATCGGCCTATCCATGGGCCATTGCCTTTGTGTTCTTTTTGGTATCCGTACTAATCAACTCTCAGGGAGCAGTTGTCGTCACGATGTTGCCATTGGCATACTCACTTGGTATTCCAGGCCCGATTCTCCTTGGTGTTTTGCCCAGTGTCTATGGCTATTTCTTCATCCCGAACTATCCATCCGATATTGCCACTGTGAACTTTGACCGATCGGGCACGACCGTCATCGGCAAATATCTTTTGAACCACAGTTTCATGATGCCAGGCTTAGTATGCGTGACAGTCTCCACCATCATCGCTTACCTGCTCTCCAGCATATTCTATTAAAGCGGGGTCTACCCTTCGCTTTCATAGTCCGTTGTTAAACGACACATGACGGTGGATTTTATACCCCGCCTTCAAATACTGGCAGGCAAGAAATTGTCTGAATAAGACAGAGATACAAATGAGTAGAGATAAATCTCTTTCTCTTAGTATCTCTGTTTTTATGTTTCAGGCGGGGTCTATCAATTCACAAGATGATTATCGTCAAGGGACAGCTGTCTGTCCCATGACGAAATGACATTTTCCAGTGGGTTTATGCAGAGCCCACCATACAAAAAAAGATCTAACAGACTTTCAGCTTATCACCTACACGAATTTGGTAGGCCGGAGTAAGTTTGTTTAATTTATACAAGCTTGAGAGGCGGATGCCATATTTTTGCGAGATGAGATACATACTCTCTCCCGGCTGGACTACATGCTTATGATGTTTGTACTTTTTATCAGCTTTTTTCTGTTTTTTAGCAAGATAAATAATGTCCCCGTCACGTAGTTGGGAATGTACATTACGCTCATTGAAATCAGCTAATTTGTCAGCTGGGACACCGACCTCTTTTGCGAGGCTCTCAAAAGAGTCGCCTTGACGGGCATAAAGATACTGGTTGCTGTTGTACCGTTTGATCAGGTGTAATTGTGCGGGATTAGGAAGGTTGATTTCTGTATTCGCTAAATTCACATCCGGTTTTCTGACAAACGGTGTCCTGTCGTATTGATAAAGTTTGTAGGTCTCGATGATGTCAATCAGACGTTTGGCATAAGACGGACTGGTGGCATACCCACAAGCCTTCAGACCATTTGCCCAACCTCGGTAGTCGGTGGGACTCAGCCGGAACAGGCACTGGTATCGCTCTCTATTGGCCAAAAAGCGGCTGTGATCCTCATAACTCTCCCTTACCGTGTTGTAAGCCCTGAAACTCTCTTGTTTCGCATCGTCATCGTGGCGGATAGTGCGCCCCGACCATCCATGACTTTTAATGCCAAAATGGTTGTTTCCCTGACGAGAGAGATAACTCTTGCCAGCGCCACTTTCCAGCAGTCCTTGTGCCAATGTGATACTTGCTGGAATACGATACTGAGCCATTTCCTCCATGGCTAAGTCCTTGTATTTGTCAATATAGTCCTGAAAATCCGCATTCCATCTGATTTGTGCCATCAGCGTATTGCAACAAATGAAAAGGCATAATGCGAGAATACACTTTTTTACCATCTTAGAACTGTATGAATACTATAAAACCGTCCATCTACGGCAGAATTTAGTCATTAGGTTATCCCTATTATCGAATATTACTGCAAAGATAACATAATTCTTGACATCTTCTATGAAAATTAATTATTTTTAATAAAAAGCGAGAAGATTAGGAGATTTGAGACATTAAAGCGCAGGGACATAGAGTCAAACGCTCCATGTCCCTGTGCAGTGAATATGTCGTAGAAATGATATTTTCCTTCTCTAATGCAGGACTACTTAACCAGGATTTTTCTTCCGTGATGGATGTAAACACCCTTCTGAGGATTGTCAACCTTCACGCCCATGAGGTTATAGAAAGCGCCATCGTCCTCTTGCTGTGCATAATGCTCTTGTATTCCGGAAGGATCCACGCCTTGGAATGAGCTGATATAATCAGGCAGATAATAACCGAGATGAGGCGGTTGGTTGTAAGCTACGTTCTGCCATGCGACACCGAGGCGATAGACATGGTCATGCATGAGAGTAGGCACTCTGAAATCTGTGGGATAAGCCGAAGAGTAGATATTAAGAGTAGCCCCATCTTTTTTGTTCCACAAGATAATTTCCTCTCTCCAGTCACCAAAGAGATCGGCGGTGAGATTGGGTGTGGCCTTTGTGCCGTTGCATGAGGCTGGATTTCCATAAGCGCTTAGCGCCGTTCTATTGAAGCCGAGTCCCAATGAGGAAGAAGTGCGGTTACTCCATTTCGAGACATTGATGTCATTGAAGAGTTCCTCGTATTCATCGCCATCCCAGAAGATACGGAAGTTCATCCCAGGGTTGCTGTCATAGATTCATACACCATTGTGTTTATAGGAAGCCGTCTGTGTGGCATAAGTAAACTCAGCGCCACGATAGTCAGAGTCGTAGTCCGCCGCCAATCCACGTCCAGTATCCCTGCTTGCGGTTTTTCTGACAATCACCTCACCAGTTGCCGCATCATGGAGGTCAGCACCATACTCAGCCCCCGACTCTTCATGCACATCGAAGATCTCATATCCTGGTCTGTCAGGGTTGAGGTCAGCCAGATGGATGGCATCGCCATGTCCGAAGCCAACGCTATAGAGCAGATTACCGTCATTGTCCACGGCTCCACTACCCCAGATAATCTCATCACATCCATCGAAGTCGACATCAGCCACGGAAATGTTGTGATTGCCGTTCCCAAACATTGTGTAATTAGTCCCCACTCCACTTGTGTTGCTGGTATACGTCTTGGATGTTTTGTTCCAATTGGCGTCATATCGTTCCACAGTATTTCTGGATGTGGAAGCATGCAGCCATTTATGAATAAGTTGGGTGCCATCAAAATCCACAGCCCAGAGATATGCGCGAGTATAATATCCCCGGCACATGACCGCGCTGGGGTTATGGTCAGGTCCGTCGAGGTAAGCCACACAAGCCAAGAAACGGTCAGCTCTGTTGCCATAGTCGTCGTTCCAGAAACTTTTTGCAGGATGATTGTCGCTCTTATTGAAATTTCCCGCACGGTTTGGCGCATACCAGATGGTGTGCACCGCCTTGCCCGTCTCGCCATCGAAAACCGTCAGATATTCCGGTCCGCTGAGGATACGTCCATCAGAGTTTCTATAGTCCGTATTATTGTTTGCGTTGAGGATGTAGGCGTCTGTCGCTGCCGCTGTGACATAATTACCCAATCCGTCCTTCGCCCCCGGAGCGGTTTTGCAGATCATCTCCGCCTTGCCGTCACCATCAAAGTCGTAAACCATAAACTGAGTATAGTGAGCACCCGCCCGTATATTGTTTCCGAGGTTGACACGCCACAATTTGGTACCATCGAGTTTGTAACAGTCAATGATGACAGGATTGGTCTTGCCTGATTGCGAGTTGTCCTTAGCGTTCTCAGGATCCCACTTGACAAAGATCTCATATTGTCCGTCGGCATCAACATCCCCCACCGAACAGTCGTTGGGATTGTATGCAGCATCATTCTCGGCAGCAGGACGGTCCAAGGTGAGTTTCAGAAAGCTGTCATTCCATGGCGAGACAGCGGCAGTCGTGTCCACAGGCTGTCCATTTTGGAATGTGACCACCTGAAAAAGATCCGTATCCTTACCACTGACAGTCATAGAGGTAGCGGCAATGATATTCTTCTGGTATGACGCACCATTTTTCAGAAGTTCGAATGTAGTATAATTATCATCGGTACCCAACAGCCTCCAACTGACAAAATATTTACCGGAAGTGGTGGGGAAAGCTATCAGTCCGCGATCGAGTTTCTCCATCTGACTTACAGGTGTAGACGCTGGACTCTGTGCAAAGGCAGCACCAATGCTAAAAAGCAAGGCAGCAGCTATGGATGTTATTTTATTCATAAGACCTCGTTCAATTATCAATAATTATTTAAAAGACAACTTAATAGTTTCACTACGACGACCAGCCGTCATGCGTATGATATATGTACCTCTACCATATCTCTGTACATGTTTTTCCACCTCACTACGACGTGCATCGAAAGTCCCCACATAAACGCCGTTGTCTTTGTAGACACGTACGGTTGTGAGCGCACTACCTTCGATTTCAGCAATCTTTGTCAAGGAGACGACCCGTATCTTGCCGGTGGTACTCATCAGTTCGGATGTATCCCACGCAAGATTATATTCGGAGATATCAGGCAGGTTGACCGCACCGGGTACGCCAGAGACGCTTCCTGCTGTCCATAGAATGATCTCGTCACCTTCTTGAGGAGTATACCCTCTCATGGTCACATTGATGTCGCCTTGCACAGACAGCGTACCATCCACTTCCAAGTATGAACGTGAGGTACTGGTATTCCTGGCATTGAGGACAAAGAAGTCGATGTGAGATCCCTCGTATGCATAGAGTGAGGACTGTATCTTGATAGACCCGACAGGATATGCACCTGTGGCGCTTCCCGGTCTGATGGTGCCTCCCGACTGGAGGTATACGCTGCTGAGCATAGCCCTTCCTGCCACGACACCACTATCGGAAGCGACCACCTTACTTGACCCGAAGAATGGTGTTGCCGCAGCGGCGTTGTTGAGGTTGAGGATGCCCCCCTTCACCTCAGTATTGCCAGTGCCGTAGTTGGTAGGCAGTGACATTGTCCACATACCCGAACCCACTTTTGTGATAACGCACCCGTCGAGTTTTCCTGTATAGGTGATATCCTCGTTGCGATAACCGATGGTATAGCGTCCTCTTCCAGAGAGTGTGCCGTTACCTTTCAGGTTACCCATGGCCACGTTGTATGCGGAATTCAACACGCCATCGTTGGAAGCCCCACTGTTGAAGTTGGCATTTACGGTGACGGAGGCATTACGTAGTCCGTTGGAGTTGCCGAAATAGAACACAGGGTCGTAGGATCCCGTCTTCATGCTTCCCACGGTCAACTCGCCTTCAAACCTGCTCCAGTTGCCCTGGATGATATTTCGGATACTTGTGGCATAGACGTTCACCGCACCCTTTCCTGAGAGTGTGCCCGTGTAATTACATCTTGAATCGAGGTACCATGAAGCCCGTTTCCCCTCAGGCACCACCACATTTGTCTTATTGGTAGAATAAGAATACATATTGTCGGGGTCACGAAGGATACCACCATTGAGAATCACACTATCGGGATACTGATGCACGCTTCCGGCCTCAGATCCACGCACCTCACCCTCATTCACATATAGATTTCCGAATGTAGCCTTGTTACCCATGGTGAGGACACCCGCTCCCGTTTTAGTCAAATTGGCCTTTCCTGTCGATGTGACAGAAGACTCCAGAGCGAAAGTCTGTCCCTGTGGCACATAGATGCCACCTCCTCCTATTTCCAGCACGATAGGCTGAGAGGTGGTGATGGAAGCATTGCTTGTGAGCACGCCGCCGTTTCTCATATAAATGGTATTGTTGACATCACCTAAGGCGCCATAGTCGACACCCGACTCATTGGCAAGGCTGCTCACGGTGAGTCGTCCGCCATTGATATTGACAGGACCTGAAAAAGTATTGACATTGTTGATGTTGACATTTGCCTCACCGGACTTATTGATGGTGCAATTACCGATGACGCTCTCACCAGAGATCGTGTATTCCTTGATATTATTCTCGAAAGAGATGACAGATGGCGAGACAGGCGTCGTGATAATCACATTGGTATTTTCAGCATCATCGTTGAAGATCACCTTGTCACCTGTGACGAAGATATTATCCTCACCACCTGTGGAAGACTTGAAATTCTCTGTCTCGGCGAGATCCCAATTACTGTTCTTACTGCCAGTCCATGTCACATCCGATGGAGCACGGAGTCCCTTCACATCAAGGTAGACCTTACCTCCCTCTCTGACCAAGTTGGCTTTCTGAGTACCGATACCCTCAACGATGATATCCTCCAGACTTCCCTTAATTGTCTCAAACTCTCCGAGCAGATATTTTCCCTCTGGCAAAGAGGTGGCACCATCAGCGAAATGAGTAATGAAATGGAAGACCGGCGCATTGTACTCAGGTCCGTTTTTCCATGTCTTTTTCTCGATGGTCAGCACATTAGCCTTGATATAATCGGCCGTAGCGTCAGTGCCAAAGATGTCAAACTCGACTTTTGCGCCGAAATTGAGAATCAGCGAGTCAGTGGTAATCATGCCCACTTTCTCCTGTCCACCAGGTCTGAGCACCGATGCGTAGTCCATCTGAATACCTTTGTCGAAGGAGCCTCCATCGCTGCTGAGCACGGCAAAACGATTGAGCCATACACGACTTTGCGCCATCACACCGTCAAAAACGAGAGTACCAGCCCACACATCCGTCGTACCGGTATAGTTTTGCGTGACGTTTGGCAATACAAGGATGCCATCTCCCTGCTTGACCAGTCGCATCTCACCTGTGAAAGCCCCGCCGATAAGAGTGTGTGTATATACCGTGGTAGTGATGCGGTTGTTGTCGTCGTGCCCCTGTACCCATGTCGGTGCATTGTCGAAGAGGATATAAGGAGCAGCTCCATCAGTCACATCGACTGTCATGTCGTTGGTCTCGGCGAGCAATACCTGTGCGTCGTTGTGTGAAGAGTCGATTGTCTGACGATTCTTGACTTCTGTACGGTCTGTCATCGTAAGTGCCGGCGGAGCCGTATAAATCTGCTCCAATTCTCCGATGAAATAGCTGGTATGTGGTGGTTGGTTGTATCCGCACATTTGCCATACCATAGCCTGGCGATACTGCATATCATGCCATAAGGTGTAGTTTCTCCATCGTGTGGGTGTCGTGGTAGTATAAATTCTGATGTTGTTTGATGCTGTACGCATGACGATTTCCTCGCGCCAGTCCCCAAAGAGGTCACCCTGATAGCATGGTGTGGCTTTTGTGTCGTTGTTTGTGATCGAACCATCAAGGCTCTCGATGACACCCCGTCCGAATTTAGCAATACGTCCTGTGGAATTTCGTGTATCTGTTCCATTGAAAGTCTCCTCGAGCAGGTCACCATCCCAATAGATTCTGAAATTGAGGTCAAACCATCCGTCCACACCTTCCACATGGTCGTTAGTGACACAGCTGATGAAAGAATCGTGTGCAGAAGAGCCGATGGCTCCTGGAATGCTGTTGGAGAAGTTGCCACACATCGCTCTACCGTCGTCGGAACCGCCAGCCAGCCGGTAATAAATCTTACTGGTTGTGGCATCCCTATAGTTGTTGGAGGGACGATCCTCATTGCATGCGAAAAATTCCTGACCGTGGACGTAAGGGTTGAAATCAGAACAATGCTGGGCATCGCCGTGTCCAAGTCCTGAAGTGGAGAGTCCATGTCCATTATCGTCGATGACCATAGATCCAAAGACGATCTCATCTCTTCCGTCCCAATCGACGTCTGCAATGATGAAATTGTGGTATCCCTGCCCGTACCACGGAGATCCAGCGGTATTGTTGTTCCACCTCCATCTCAGTTGCAGCTGGTGGGTGTATGGGTTGACATCGTATGCCACCATTTTATGGCGTGTATAGATACCTCGCGCAAGGAAAATGCTGGGTTTGCGCCCGTCGAGTACGGGGGCGCCGAAGAAGTGCTTTGTCGACCTATGTCCATAGCCGTCACCCCATGCTGAGTTGAGGCTGGTCTCGCCGTCCTCCAGTCGTCGCAATGGGTAGTTCTGCACATGATATGGTTCACCCGTCTCTCCGTTCATATATACAAGGTATTCCCCTCCCTCATGGACGAACCATTGCCCCGTATTTGTGGCGCCGAGGAAATTCTGTGTCGGGTCACCTATCACATATGTGGACCCGTCGGCTTTGTGGATGACAGTTCCATCGGCAGCTCTCATGACAGCCTCTGCCTTGCCATCTCCATCCCAGTCGTATGCGACAATATTTTGCTCGTTGTTTTGGAAGTCGGCCATATTCGGCCCGAGGTCTATCCACCACAGTTTCTGGCCATTCAGTTTATATACCTCAATGATACAATATTCTTTGTTGTATCCGTTTCTGGGATAGGATGCGTTTGCCCAACTTGCATTGTCGAATTTGAGGAGTATCTCAAGTTCTCCGTCTCCGTCGACATCCGCACAGCAAGCATCATTGGGGATATAGGTGCTGGTAAGGTTGCCATGATCCATCTTCACCTCCAAATATTTGTTCTGCAGCACTGTGGCGGCTTTGCAATGCTCTTTCTCCACGCCTCTTACCACAGCAGTGACAGTATAAGTGGAAGATGCCGTGCCACCTGCATCCTGATAATTGGATACATTTAGCGGTTCGCTGTTCAATTTAGAGCCATCGCGATAGATGTTGTAGGTCACGTCGTAATATTCCTCACCGAATATACGCCATGAGCAGTACACTCCGTTTGTCGTCTTTACTGCCACCAGTCCACGATCAAGTTTGTCTGTAGCTCTTTGTGCATTCACGCCGAGGCATACCGTCAGCATAAATGCGATCAGAATAAATAGTCTTTTGGACATATAGTTTTTAAGTTATTGATTATGCTTAGAAATAATGTACAAAGGTAATTTTTTTTTGTATGAAAATAAAATTTTCAGACTGATTTTTTCAAAAGTAATATGGGCATTGCTATTGGACTCACATTGAATCTGTCAAATATAAAGGAGGGGATGTGCGTGGCACATCCCCTCCTTGTATGGAACTTGCTTGAAATTTATTTGATGATGAACTTCTTGCCCTGCTTGATGTAGATACCCTTCTGGAGAGTATTGGCATTCACCTGTACACCATTGAGGTTGTAGACAGGAGCATTGTGGTCAGAAACGACAACATCGCCCATCTCATAGATACCCTCAGGATTTACGACAGCCTTGAACACATCGATGCGTGAGATAGCGGTATCGATACGATAGAGGCTGAATGTCTCTGTACCCTTGAGCACCTGTACGTTGGTACCATCGCCAAGGTTCATAGCCTTGTACTGTGCTGTAGCATCGTCAACGCTTGTACCGGCCTCAAATACTGGGTGAGCGGAAGATGTACCGTAGTCACTGATGACATATACAATGAAGAAGTCGTTGTCGGTGAGACCGTCAACACCGATAGGACCATTAGCATAGTTGATGGCAGTTCCGTCATCGGTCTTTGTACCAGTGTTGATCAGACCGATACCGTAGTTCACCTTCAGACCAGCCACGTCAGAGCCGTCACCAGCCTCGCTATACCATGTATAGACAGGAGCGAACATGCTGTGTGAGTTCTCTGCGTTAAGTTTTGAAGGCACGAGGAGGAATCTGCGGATTGCCTCGCAACCATCAGCTGTAGGACCATAGACAACGTGAGTCTCGGTGATGTCGTTGCCTTCAGCGTCCTGCTCACCAGTCTTGATTTGGTACCAAAGACGCTTACGAGCAGTCCAGTTGTTCTCACCTGACATATTTGAAGCATCGAGTGGATCGATCTCGGAGAAGCCGAGACCTGTGAGAGTTGCCTCATCCATGTGCTGGAAGTCGACAGAAGAGTCAACACCGAACTCAGTGTCATTCTGATAAACGTATGTTGCCTCAGCAAATCCGTATGCGTGTGTCACCACAGTGAGTGTACCCTTCTGTGTCACGACGATAGACGTACCACTTGGCACCTCATTGTTGCCTGAAGAAACCACTTCGCCCTGATCGCCCTTGAATTCGTAAGTGAGCGTTATGTTAGGCTGTGTGGGAACGTCAGCGTTGCTCACAGTCATCGCAAGCTCTTTATAGTAGCCCTGGTTCACTTTCTTGATAGCCACGTCAGCCATTGGCAGGGAGATGACAGAGCAGTCAACATTCTCTATGGCATGCTCAGAAAGAGCAGATCCGGCCTCTGTCCAAGCCTCAAGCACACCAGTTGTAGTAGTAACATATTCGTATGGGCTATCCACAGCAACATCCTCTTTACCATCAGTACCCTTAATGTGCAGGATTTCATCGTTGGCGGTCTCGAAGAAGATCTTGTAAGAACGCTCCGACATATTCAAACCAGTAAGAGCGATAGTAGGCTGGTTAGCAAAGTCACCATCGATATCTACTTGCACTTTTACGTCATCGATAGACACCTTGCTGCTGTAGCGTCCGCAGAGCACATTCAGTCCACTGATATATGGTTCAGCATTAGCAGCGATGTCAAGAACGCCATCGAGGAGCACATTGCGGTCACTCTCATCGTTGATAGAGAAAGTAACAGTTCTTGCTACGACATCTACAGTCACATGGATATTGTACCATCCATTCTCATCAGCTGTAAACACCATATTGGGGTCACCATTGATCATGAAGTCATATGCATAATTGGTGAAATCAGCATCCGACTCCCAATAGGGGTTTTCGGAACCATAGGCACCCTTCATTTGTGAAATGGAGAAGAGGCGCAGAGAGTCGGCAGTGGCATACTGTCCATTGTTGATGGAGTTGACAGCCTTGATACCATTAGCGGTCTCATCCTCATTAGGTGCCCAGCTGTGGGGAACGAGAAGAGCGATCTCATTAGAGAACTGTGTGTTGGCAGTCGGGTCACCGTTGTTGGTGCCTTTAGGATTGACATGTCCCCACATGAAATGTACGGAATACTTTGTCACCGACTCATCATAGATGTCGGTACCCCATGTAAGCACGGCATTACGGTTGTTGTTGTTCTCAAGAGAGAACTCAAACCACTTACCGAATTCTGTGGAGACAATAGACATACCACCAGCGAGGTTTGGAGATGTCCATCCAGCTTCAGCAGCAGTCTTGACGGCCTCAAAATCCTGCTTGTAGAGGTTCTTGATGCCGGCGTTTGCAGCAAGGCTGCATGCAAACACAACAAGAAGGAGATAAAATTTTCTCATAAATGTTAAGTTTAAAAAAGATTAATATATACAGTAAATAACTCGAAAAAACTTTTACATTGGCGAAATTACAAATAATCTCTGAAACTCGCAAAGAATTATAGATTTTTATGAATAATCGGAGTAATCGGAGTAATCGGAGTAATCGGAATAATCGGAATAATCAGAGTAATCGGAGGAATCGGAGGAATCGGAATAATCAGAGTAATCGGAATAATCGGAGGAATCGGAGTGATAGGAATCCTGGGAAAAATAGATAGCTACAGATCCCAGGACTCCTTATTACTTAATTTACCATCCAGGGTTCTGATCCAGTTTACCCGACTTGAGGATCTCACTCTGCGGTATGGGGAATAAATACATCTTGTCGTTCCACTGACGAGTTTGTATTGTCTTCGGAGTATATGTGAAACCACCATCCACTTTGTTGATTTCCATACCGCGAATATTGGTGAAATATTGTGGTGCCTCTTTCCACCTTCTCACATCAAAGAAGCGGTGTCCCTCGAATGCCAATTCGACAAAACGCTCATTCTCAAGACGGCTCTTGAATGTAGCGGCATCCAGTCCCTCAGGCAGATTAGGCTGTCCTGCACGTTTACGCACAATGTTGACAGCGGCATAAGGAGTCATGATAAATCCCTGTGCTGCGGTGTATCCGTCACCAGAGAGGTTGAGCATGGCCTCAGCATAGTTGAGATAGAACTCCGCCAGTCGGAAAGTCACCCACACATGTTTGCATGTATTTGCACCATTTCCCGCGATCTGCACCGACTCCGTGACATATTTCTTGAGATAATAGCCAGTGGGGGTTGCGAAAGCAGCAGGCAGACCGTTGACACCACCGATGAAAGTCTCCAGAGGAGAGGTATTGGCATTGGGCCATGAATCGCCATTGCATGCCACTGTGAGAGCGAGACGTTTGTCGCGATTGGCGTATGGATTCTGTGGATCATATCCGCTCTCCGGATCAGTGATCAGTTTTCCATTGGTCATCTCGTATGCGTCGACAAGGTTCTGCGTGGGGCAGTTGCCACCTCCTCCGCCAGCACCGGCGTCAGACATACCTACGGGGAAGTTGTAGGTCTCAAAGTTGCGGTTCTCAGTTGGCATACGACGCCCGAATATGATCTCACCCACGGCCTTGGCGTCACTCCAGTTGGTGTTGCCAATGAAGAGGCCCTTATAGTCATTTGACAAGGACATTTTACGTGCCACACAAGAGTCGATAACCGCCTTGTTGAGTTGAGCGGCCTTACGCCACAACTCCTTGTCATTGTTGGGATTGAAGAGTGGACTTGCATGGTAGAGTGCTGCCCTTGCGCGCAGAGCGAGCACAGCGAGGTTGTTGGCACGACCATTGTTGGCAGGTGTCATGGCGAGATTACCCAAGTCGCCATAGTCTTTAGTGATAGAGTCCTTGATGGCCTCACATTCACTGTCAATAAACGCGAAGATCTCGTCGGCAGTAGCCCTTGGCATAGCATTGGCCTCATCTGCATTCATGTTCTGTGTGATGAGGGGCACACCACCATACTGGCGCACGAGCAGGAAGTAGAAGTATGCGCGAGCCCATCGTGCCTCCCACTGATAGTTGTTGTACTGATACATCTCAGCATCATAGTTCTTGTCGAGGATGTAGTCATCGAATGTCAGTCCGGTGAACTCATCGAGGAAGAGGTTACAATAGCTGATGCCATGATAGCATGTCGTCCACAGCGAGCCATTGGCATTTGTCGGGCTCCACGCACCGTTGTAGAAACTCTCGATGGCATTTCCGTCGTGCGAATACACAGACTCATCGGTTGCCGAACTGAGCATTGCCCCGCTATAGTTGCCGAAGTCAGAGTCGAGGTCAGCATAGATTGTAGACAAGAATCCGCCGGCACGGTCAAACATCTTCTTCATGTAGTCAGCATCATAGATACTGTACTCCTTGTAGTCCATCTGATCGCTGCATGATGCCAGCGCCAGCACTGCAAGCGTGCTCAGGAATATATTTTTCAGTTTCATATTCTTCTGTCAGTTTTAGGTTTTAGAAAGACAATGACAAACCCACAACGATGCTCTTGTTGAGCGGTGCAGTGACGCCATAGCACTCGGCGTCAGCATCATCGATATGGTCGGAGCAGAACAAGTCGATACCACGCACATAGAGTTTGGCAGTATTAATGAATTTTGTCTTCTCCATCAATGTTTTCGGGAAGTTGTAGTAAACCTCCACATTGCGGAGTTTCAAGAATGAGCGGTCACGCATCCAGTAGGTGCTTGTCTGGTAATTGTTGGCATTGCTTGTGGTAGTCAGGCGTGGGAACTTGGCGTTGGGGTCAGGATTAGCCGAGCTCCATCGTCCGTCGTAGTACTGCTGTGAGAGTGATGTGCTGTTAAGCAGCGGCCAGTACATACCTTTGGCATTGAGGTTAGCGGTATAATTGCCCACTCCCTGGAAAAGGAAGTTGACACCGATTCCCTTATACTCAGCACCGGCATGGAAGTTGTAGTAAATCTCGGGGGCGTAAGCACTGTACCCGATTTTCGTCACGTCGTTGGCGTCAATGACACCATCGCCATTCACATCCTCATATTTGATATCACCGGGACGCACGGTAGAGAAAGACTGTGCCGGGCTGGCATCAATATCAGCCTGATCACGGAAGAGTCCGATAGCCTTCAGTCCATAGACAGAGTTGAGGGGATTGCCGGTCTGTACGAGGTTCTCGTATGCACGCGGCTCCTCGGCCTGGTCTTTGATCTCGTTCGTATTGTAGTTGAACATGCCTCCCACGTTGAATGTCAAGTCGCCGATGGTCTTGGAGTAGTCGACTGAAAGTTCAAATCCCTTGCTGTCGACGACTCCGCCGTTAATGTACGGGGCGTCGAATCCAATCAGTGCGGAGTAAGCGCCTTCACCCGATACCCAGATGTCTGTACGGTGCTGCATGTAGAAGTCAAGTTCCACATTGAGGCTATTCAGGAATGTAGCGTCCACACCCACATTATATTTGTAGGCTTTCTCGTTGGTGGGGTTGATGGCAGCGATTTGCCCAAGCGTGGTGTTAGCATAAACCACATCATAACCACTACCGAAAGGATAACTACCAGTGGCAGAACTTGAGTTGTGGCTGAACGACTGTGTGTAGTAGTTCCACACATTGTCTCCTGGCAAATAGTCAGCATTGATCAGACCAGCGCTGGCACGTAGTTTCAGGAAGTTGACAAAACTGTTTTCCTTGAGGAAATCCTCATTGGAGAGCACCCATGCTGCGGAAAGTGTCGGTGAGAGATTCCACTTTGTACCCGGCGCCAATCTGTTGGAGCCGGAATAAACCAGTGCGAGCTCAGCGATATACTTATTGTCATATCCATAGTGTCCGAGCCATGATACGTTTTGGCGGTAGATGGAATACCCCGTGCTACCTGTGGAGTTCTGATACTCATAATCCCACTTCAACTGGCTGTAGATATAATGCTTGTCTGCAAAAGTACGGTCAAAGTTGAATCCAGCAGCGAAGAAGAAGCGACGTGCCCAATCAGTGGTACCAGCATCCTTACCCATTGTTCCGGGAGTACCCGACGACCAATAGTCGCCAAGCACAGGATTTCCGCCGACCCATCCTGCAACGGGATAGTTACCATAGACATAAGTCATAGAGTGATCCTCGTAGAGAGTGGAATAGGTATCGTATCCCAATCGTGCCGTGAAACTCAGTCCCTCAATCCAATATTTGAGGTCCTGCTCGAGTTTCATATCAGCGAAGAGTGCACGCTCATGCAGTTTATAGTAAGCGGCACCAGCCGACTGCGCCACAGGATTGATTTCTCCAGAGTAAGTAGAGCTTCCTCCCCACTCACCATCCTCGTTTCTCACGGGGAATGCCAGTGCAGGAAGGCTATAGACCATATCCCACAGATCAGCCTGTGAACCAGGTCTTGACATCTCGCTCAACACGCCCAACATGTTCACTCTCAACATCGTGGTGGGAGTCAGGTCAATATCGAGGTTTGTACGGAGATTGCCTCTCACATACTTATCCTGTGTGCTATATCCGTCAGTCTCATTGAAGTTCTTGATAAAGCCCTTGTCAGAAAGCAGATTGACCATGGTGAAATAGCGGAATCTCTCACCACCTCCACTAAACTCAATGGCAAATTTGTTGTTCACGCCATTGTCGCGGAAAGTCTCATCCATCCAGTTGACGCTGGGATACTGATAAGGATAGCTACCATTCTGGAAGGCGGTGATTTCCTCTTGTGAGAATCTTGGTGCCGTCCCCTCATTGGCCAAAGCCTCATTGACAGCGCTTGCGAAAGTAGCACCATTGACGAACTTCGGGCGGTTGAGTTGCGAATTGAACAAATGGTCGTATGTAAACCGTATATTCTGGCTGTTATACTGTCCACGCTTGGTGGTGATCAGTACTGCGCCATTGGCACCTTTGTATCCATAGAGAGCCACAGCGGCAGCGTCCTTTAGGATAGAGACATGGTCCACCTCATCCGGGCTGACGACAGAGATATCCCGCTCGACGCCATCAACGAGGATGAGCGGTGTGCTTGTACTCAGGCTTTGCAGTCCTCGTACATAGAGTGTCGGATTCTGCTCGAAGTAAGACCCGGTTCCCTGTAAAGAGACGAGGCCATTACCCTGTCCAAGAATGGAGTTACCAATATTCTTGGCTGAGCGTTTGTCGACGTCCCTGTTGGTAATGACAGAGACGGCAGCAGTAGACTGGGCGCGTGTGAAGTCCTTGTTGGCTCCCACCTCAATGACCTGGTCTGCGAAGTCAATGCCCGTGCTGTCTTGCTGCGCTGCTGCCGGCAGGCAAAAGCCTGCAAGCAGTGATATCATATATATATTACTTTTCTTCATAATGATTCTATATTAACTATTCGTTGGAATATTAGCGTAGCACTTACCATCCTGGATTCTGGACAAGTCCATAGTTCTTGTTGATCTCAGAAAGTGGCAGTGGCATGAGCAACCATTTACGAACCTCAAGATCATTGGGGCTGTAATCCCACAGATAGCGTGAGCGGTTCTGCAGTTCGAAAATCTCATAGTCGAAAACATACGGTTCTCTCTGTCCAGCCCTCTTATCATCACCGATATAGGGTCTTGAAACACGAACCCATTCTTTCCTGGAATTCTCCATCATACGATATGTGACGAGTCCATGCAGTCGTTTGGTCATCCACTCTGTTTTCTTATAGCGAATCATATCATAGTAACGGTTATTGGACATACCCAACTCGCATGCACGTTCACGAAGGATCTCAGAAAGCACCCCCTCCTTGGTTGCAAGGTCAGGCAGTTTCGATCTATCGCCCTTGAACGCAGCCTGTCCATATTTCAGTCCTCTCAGTCCCACGCGGCTTCTCACCTCGTCCACTTTTGCGATAGCCTCATCAAGCTGTCCACACTGTGCGAGGCACTCTGCATACATCAGCAGCATCTCATCATAACTCAGATATACCCAATGTACAAACTTGCCGTAATATTCCTGTCCGAGATAGTATTTGATGGTACCATATCCTGTGGAGAAGCGACCAAGATCTTTCTCAGTGATTTGTGTGGTACCATCTTCTGCGAGTATAGCCACATCATTACTCTCATGCTCACCGCCTACCCAAAGTTCGTAGGTGTCACCCTCTGCCTTGCCAGTGGTCCAGTTCAAAGACAATGTCTGTCCGTTGACAATAGCATTCTCGTAGAGACGCGGGTCGCGCGAAGCGTCTTTGAGCACAGAAGTTCTCTGCACTGTATACGAGTAGAACAGTTGTCCTTTTGACCCATAAATTTTTCCGTCGATGGAATCCTGTTTCCAGTCAAACGGTGTGCCATTGGCCCATGGGAACATCTCCACGTATTCCTCGGTAGGTCCGTAAGAGTGGCGGTATGGTCCGGTGTTGCTTCCAAATGGTCCTACGAAGTTGCACCACTGGTATGAAGCCTTATTACTGGTAGTTGTGGTGACGGCAGTGCGATGAATGATCTCGCGGCTTCCTTGATAGATGTATCCCATACGGTATGCCTGTCTGTAGTCTTCCACAACAGGTCTACTGGCTGATGTCATGTTGAGGTGGTAGTAGTTACCGTTACGATCATTGGCATCGAAGAAATCCTTACATGCCTGCAGTGCCCGCTGCCAGCGTTCCTGCTTGAAACCGCCATGCCATACGATACTATCCTTTTCGGCTTCTGTTGTGCCATTGTAGTATGGTTGGTCGTCGTTGTAAAGCGGTGAGGCATTGAAGAGCAGGATTTTAGCCTTGAGTGCCATGGCGGCGGCAGCCGTCCAGCGTCCCGTATTGTTCTCTGCGTCAGTGTCGATGGTATTGCCATCGTATGCCCAGCGCAGATCAGGGATAGCCTCGTCAAGGAGTCGTACCATAAACTCAGCAGTCTGCTCAGCAGTAGCTCTTCGTGTCTCATACGTTGACTCTGTACCAGTGAAGGTGTGGTCAATGATAGGCAGCCCTCCATAGATAGAATAGAGGTCGAAATAGCGTGCTGCGGCAAGGCACTTTGCCTGTGCGATCATACTGCGACGCTCTTCGTCGGTAAGCCCTGGCACATTATCGATATTGTCGATGAGCAGCCAGCATCGACGTACAGTCTCCCAGACAAAATCATTGCTATAAGAGATCAATCCTTCATTGTTGGATGTGAGCAGTCCACCATAATACTGGTTGTACGCCTGTGAACCGCTGAAGTGCTGCTGGTAGCAGTCGGTCATCGCATCGAGCTTTGAGTTCCAATAACTGGCGCTCCATGGTGCACTTGTGGAATTTTTAAACGGCAGTCCATAATACTGGAGCACATAGAGTCCCACCAAGAACTGCTTGGTGTACTCAGCACTTCCGAAGACAGTATCCAGAGACACCGTTCCACCAGGTGTTTTCTCTATGAAGGCATTTCCGAATTTGATATCATCGGTACAAGCGGTGAACGCCATACTGCCAATGATGAGCGCCACTACTCCTGAAACTATTTTATGATGTAACTTCATAATTCTTACCTTATTATATATATTAGAATCCAATCTTTAGACTTGCGGTGTAAGTGCGCTGTAGAGGATAGGATGGCATGGTACTTGCGCGTGCCTCCGGGTCGCCAAAGATGTATGGAGTGATTGTAAAGATATTGTAACCACTCAATGACAGTTGCAATTGAGTCATTCCCAGTTTCTTCATCAGCGGGAAGTTGAAATCGTAGGCAATCTGCATTGTCTTCAGGCGCAGATATTTAGCATCTTTCTCGAAGAGAGTGGAGCCGGCGTAGTTCTGGTCGCCATTCTCCCATGTTGCACGAGGATACTCAGCACTTTGGGAAGGATTCTCCACTGTCCATGTGTTGTCGATATGGTATTGGAGCAGACCACCGTTGTTGAGTGTCGAACGGTTTTGGAAAGGACGACGGAATACGTCGGCGAGCACACGGCTCACGTTCCATGCTCCGGTGAATTGTGCACTGATGGAGAAGCCTTTGTAATAGAGTGCGAGGTTCAAACCAGCGATGTACTGAGGATCGTCGGTGTAACCATAGTCACGGCTCATATCGTTGGGATCGATTTCACCATTGCCGTCAAGGTCAACGAACACGGCGTCACCCGGATAGAGTTTATCGACGAGCTGTGTGGGGAATGGCTGTCCGAACTCAGCCTGATAGTCGGCCTCGGCACCCTCATAATAGTATTTCCAGAATTTGTACTGCGAACGCGCACCGATACGGTGGCCCCGTGTGTACATATACTCATTCTGCTGTGGAGCCTGACGGTCTTCGATAATCTCATTCTGGTTGTAGGAGAGATTGAGTTTAGCTGAGTAGCGGAAATCCTTTCCGATATTGTCCTGCCAGTTGACAGAGACTTCCCATCCATGGCTGTCGACGATACCGAAGTTGGTGTATGGTGGGCTGAAACCAAGGAAGCTCGGAGTGGTCCAGTCCTGGGCAAGGATGTCCGTACGATGCTCCTTATAGTAGTCGAATGTGGTACGCAGACGGTCGTTGAGGAAATACATGTCGAAGCCGTAGTCCTGCTTGAATGCCTTTTCCCACGACACCTCCGGGTTGTTCTTTGACGACTCATACGAGCCCTTTGTCACTGTGCTGTTCTCGATACCAAAAGGATAAGCGAAGGCAGGCTCATTGACAGAGGTATAGGTGAATCGGTCGAAAGTAGCGGTTTGGTTGACGATGTACGGGTCAGCCATATACATGAAGCGACTACCACCAATCTTGTCGTTACCGACGAGACCCCATGATGCGCGCAGCTTGAGGAAGCTGATGACTTTCTTCACGGGTTTGAAGAAAGGCTCGTCACTGACCACCCATCCCACAGAACCTGCGGGGAACGAACCGAAGCGACGGCCGGGAGCGAAGTTCTCAGAACCGTTGTAACCGAAGTTGAACTCAGCCATATAGCGGTTGTTCCAGTCGTAAGTGACACGTCCTACGAATCCCACGTATGTACGAGGAATATCAGAGTAGTCGCCACTGATATAGTATTCCTTGCTCTGGTTGTAGAGAGCCAATGCGGTGATGGTGTGTAGTCCGAAAGAGCGGTTGTAGTTGAGAGATCCCTCAGCATACCAGTTACGTCCATAAGATGATGCGGTGTTGCTGTAGGCTGGCTCAGTGTCATCACCATCCTTACGCAGGTCGAGTCGCTCATAGATGGCGGTAGGAGTGCCGTCGGCATTGAGGATGGCTTCGCCATTCTCGTCCACGTCACACCAGCGATGATATACCGGGGTATAAGTGGAGGCCTGGTGTGTGATTTCCTGACGCACCTGATAAGAGCTGTTGTAAGAACCCTTCAGTTTGACAGACAATCCCTTGGTGACGAAGTCGAGCTTCTGATCAAGCACCAGGTCCATCTGCAGTTTATTGTTGTTGTAGTGATAAGCACCTGGCTGTGAGATATAATAAGCCATTGGCGTGGATGTCTCGATAGGCAGACGCAACACATTGTCATTGGGAATATCGGTGATATTATCCGACTGCTGTACACTTGTGACAATGTATTTTCCGTCGACAATACCCGGGCTGCTGAATGGTGAAGACCAATACATCTCACGGATCATCTGGTCGGAGCCCTGACCGGTGTGGGGTTTTGCGGAAGTGTCTACCTTTCCGGAGATATTGAAGCTCACGGTAGTGGACTTGGTCACGTTGATGTCAAGGTTTGAACGATAATTGAAACGCTCATACTGGTAACCGAAGTCGTAGGGTCGGTCAAATTCCTTGAAGATACCATCCTGTGTGAACATACCTGCGGAGATAAAGTACTTGACAGTCTTGTTACCACCAGAGATGTTGACATTATGCTGCTGCTGGAGCGTGACATCCTTCATCAGATAGTCGGTCCACTTCATACTTGGGAAGAGGATGGGGTCGCTACCATCGGTGAATTTCTGAATGACAGCATCAGAGAAGAGCGGCGTCTTGCGGTCGTTGGCCAGCATCTGGTTGTAGAAAGTGGCATATCCCAAAGACGAAGCCTGCTCAACCATCTTAGTAGGCATCAGAGCGGAGAATGATGTGCTGAACGAGATGTGTGCCTTGCCCTCCTGTCCACGCTTGGTGGTGATGAGGATGACACCGTTGGCACCACGCACACCGAACACGGCAGTGGCGGATGCGTCCTTCAGCACTGTGATACTCTCGATTTCATTGGGGTCGATGTCCCACATGTCACGCTCGACGCCATCCACTTGAATCAGAGGCTTGGCATTAGAGTCGCCGGTAAACGTCGCCTTACCACGTACGAAGATGTCGGCGGCGTCAGCACCCGGCTCACCGGAAGTCTGCACAGTGGTCACACCAGAGAGCTGACCAGCAAGCACATTGTTCACGGATGACACCGGTGTACGTGTCAGCTCTTCGCTTTTGACAGAGGAGATAGCACCAGTGACGGTGACTTTCTTTTGTACACCATAGGCCACGACCTCCACAGCATTGAGCATATTGGATGACTCGGCGAGAGTCACCACCATGCCATTCTGAGCAGAAACCACCTGTGTGTCATAGCCCACATAGGAAATTTTAAGTTTTGTGCCCGGTTTTACATTAATTGTAAAATTACCGTCGAAATCGGTGACAGTTCCTTGCGTGTTAGCACCTCCTTCGACTTGTACCGTAGCACCAATGACGCCTTCGCCAGTGTTGTCAATGACCCTACCGGTGATGTTGCCCTGCTGCATGACATCCTGTACGGACGCCTGAACCGAGCGCACACCAATACTGGGCACGAACAACAAAGCAGATATACATACTGCCATTGGCAGCGTCTTACCTTTGATAAACCTTAGTCTATTCATGCAATAGTTATTAGTTAGAAATTATTTGGTCCAAAAGATTAAGCACGAAATTTGTTTTAGTCATTAGACTGCAAAGATAACATATTTTTGTGAATCTTCAACAATATTAAAATAAAAATTAAAAATTAATATTCTATATTCCCAAGTTTGACACTTATTTTTGTTAGTGCCTGATACAAAGCTCGTTATAGTATTTGGTATGTGCTATAACGAGTTTTGTTTACAGACTTTAACTTTTCCTTAACCTTTCTTTACATCTTTGAGTATTTTTCTGATTCTTGCCTTGGGCACGATCTGCGTGTCCG
>FLNZ01004431.1_pt1 | contig 32545 bp, 24 predicted proteins | sample 1140391 | NCBI WGS metagenome assembly FLNZ01 (sample SAMEA3878171, study PRJEB12797) | bioreactor metagenome | biome: Moose rumen | place: Sweden | collected 2011-10 | reverse complement strand
CTATATTGCTGATTTTCAAGCGACATTTTTTTGCAAATCAAACTGTGCGGAAAACAGGAAGAGAAGCGATTATTGATGTCGCTTTTCTTTTTTTTAAAAAAAACGCTACTCCTCCAACGCAAGTCGTAATTATTTCTCTTTTGTTATGTAGATTAGTTATTTTTAATTAAGAGGGTTTAGGACTGAGGAGTTGTTGAAAAGATATGTCCCTTGATTATTCATTGTTCTTCATGTATCAACTTTCAATAATATAAATTCTTTTCTTGGACATTATCAACACAAATAGGTTTGCGGGGTTGATATGGAAATAGTGTATCGAGGTATTCTTCTACTCCAAGTTCAACATAACGAAACAAGACATCTCCACCGTTGTCCAGGTGTTTTATATTGCCATTATCATTGTAAGTCATACAATGCATGAAATTTATCAAATCTGCGCCGCCACCAGAAGCGCATTCAATGACCAACTCGGCAAATTCTTTCCGATTAAATAGGTCATTGGCCAAAAGGAAAGAACGTACAGATAGCCTCGACTTTTCATAAAGTTTATTAAGGTTTTCATCATCTTCTATTATAGCATTAAAAAGACTATCTTCTCCGTCTTCTTTAAAGTACATCTCAGCAATGTTGAAACCATTTTCAATAATCTGTAAGAGGACTTCAGCCACGTTTATCTCATCCCCATTAGACACGTCCACAATATGTTTTGGGAGAGGTCCACAAATATCACGGAGTTTCTCTGGATAAAAATGGCCGACCATCCAACGGAATATGCGGCAGGTGTAGTAATGAGCATCGTATGGTGCTTTGAAGAATTCCTCGGAAAGTTCATAAGTGGCGGGGATATGTTCAAGTTTGCCGTTCTCTATTTCTACATGCCACTCTTCAAAATTCCAAACGTCAGTTGCACCCTCGCTCGGCACTATTGCAAAGTGGACATTGTGTCGATAATTGTTCTTCTCAGGATTTTTATTGAGATATCCTTTCTTGAGTACACCGCAGAAATATATGGCCTGATATTTCCCCTCGGGAACCTCGTCCATTGTTATAACTGGCTGCGATAACATTTCTTTGTTCGTCGCTCCTGAAAATTTCTTGCTATAGGGACCAATGAGGCAAGCCGTGCAGTGCTTTTCAATATTTCCTGCACTTACATACTTTGCCCATAGCCATTTGAACTTTGATGGATCTATATTATGTCTTATGGTTATCATATTAGAGAATGATTTTTGCTATTGCAGAAGCTATGGCTTTAGCATCTTCTTTAGTGTTTTGTTTGCCGAAAGTAATTCGAATAGTACCTCTTGCTAATGATTCAGGTAAGGCTATTGCTTGTAAAACATGAGATATGTTTGTGTTTTTGCTATCACAAGCAGAACCACTAGAGACTGCAATGCCCATCAAGTCAAGACGATGTAATAATGCTTCTCCGTCTTTGTCTTCGAACGAAAGGCTTAATGATCCAGGAAGTTGGTTGTTGCCATTCCTTGTGAACTTCACTCCATGAAATTTGAGATTTTCTAAGAGTGAACTTTCCAATTCATAAAGGAGGTTTGCATTTGATTCGATGTTGTCAACGTTCTCTCGCAAAGCAATGGCCATAGCAATTATTGCCGCTACGTTCTCTGTCCCAGCACGGAGCCCAAATTCTTGACTGCCGCCATTTATAAATGGTTTAATGGAAGTACCTTCACGAACATAAAGGAAGCCAATGCCTTTAGGTCCATTAAATTTGTGAGCGGAAGCGGATAACATATCAACGCCTAGTTCATTCACATTGATAGGGATATGCCCGACGGCTTGAACAGCATCAGTGTGAAATATAGCTTCTTGTTCTTTTGCCAACAAACTATATTGCGACAAGGGTTCAATCGTTCCAATTTCGTTATTGGCCATCATTATAGAGAGGAAACCTTGTGGTTCCAACGCATTCTTAATCAATTGTGTATTTATAAAACCATTGCCATCTACTGGCAAGTAATCTATCTTACCACCTTGGTTCTCTATAAAATGGCACGAATTAAGAATGGCATGATGCTCTATTGCACTAGTGACAATTTTCCTCCCATGCCGCCATGCGTTTATCAAGCTCCAGTTGTCACTTTCTGTGCCTCCAGATGTAAATATGATTTCTGCTGGCTTAGCTCCAATACATGCGGCTATTATTTCTCGAGCTTCAGTTAAAGCCCTTTTAGGCTTTCGTGAGAAAGTATATGGTTGTGATACATTACCAAAATCATCAGCCAAGTATTGCATCATTGCTTTAATTGCTGCATCACTCATAGGTGTTGTGGCAGCATTATCAGCGTATATTAGATTTCTGGTCATCATCAACTGAATAGTTTGCAACCTTCTTCTTTGAATTCTTCAATTTTGTCCAAGATATCTTGAACCTCACAACCAAGATAGTCGGCAAGGCAATCCATGCAGTAGTAGTTTTTTACTTGTGGACCTAGAAGTTTCTTATTTATGCCAATTGAATCCTTGTCAAGGTCTCTCTTTCCGCAAGCAATGCAATTATGCTTCTCGTTATTCTTCATGACCTATGTTTGTTATAGAAAATGGGGGCATATTTTTCCCTCTGTATTGAGAGTCTAGAATACCTAATTGACGGAAGATGATTCCTCGCATCTTAACAGCAGGTCTTAAACAATATTGTTGGAATTCTCTGACATTTATGTCAGCAACACTTCTCACATTGGGGAAGAGCAATTTAAGGTATGCAGTAGCAATGCGTTTTACCGCCTCGGTATTTCTTGTATCAGCATCTACCGGATAATCGACGATTTGGTCTACTATCGCTCTATAAGAAGCGTCATCTCGCAACATATGCATAATTGTGCAGAAATATTCCGAATTAAGGGCCCAGCCAGATATTTTAAGTCCTTCATTCATGCGAGGAATTTCCCATCCTTTAATGAATCCGTGTATTCGGTCTACAAGTGCACTAGTCTTGAAGATGGTTGGAAGTGTATCGAACATGTTTTGATATTCGTCCATCTTTTCTTCATCTATATTACCGAGCATCACAAATCCTGCATCGGCAACATCGTTTTTGTTTCCGATTTTTACAGTACCTTGTTCCATATAACCCTGAAGTGTTACTGTCATTTCACTTGGGTTGTCAAATTCAACTTTCTGGATCTCATCAAAAGCAATGTAGTCATGGAAAAATACAAGGCCATCCTCACGTCGTCCCATATCATAGAACAATTTAGCACGGGTCATCTTTCCAGCGCATAGATAGCCATAACGGCTAACACCTCCAAATAGATATGATTTACCAGTTCCTTTAGGTGCAAGTTCAATAAGATTCAAACGCTTTTCTATAAATGGCAATAGGCGTGTTAGCATAGCTAATTTGGCATGCTCGTTGGCATATCCATTAGCATTATAATCTATTGCCCCAAGCAAAACGTCAATCCACTCATGGATGTCAAACTCCTTTCGTACATCTTTGTAGAAATCCAGGTCAATGGTATAAGGACAGAAATTTTTGAAACTTACGAGTTTGATTTTGCCCGCAGAATGATCCTCAGGATATTTGTACCCTAATTCCACCACACCCCAAGTTTCTTTTGCTTTCACCAATTCATCCTTACACTCATCCCACACATAGGGGTCAATGGTTGTATCTCTATTTGTTAATGCAAAGTCTGGCAATGAAAATGAAACTTCCTGATTTTGAATATTGATATCAACTGAAATTCGAGTGAGTATTTTCACTTTCTCGCCTTCCACTACAATACGATTCTTTATTCTGGTCCAATCCGTTTTCCTTGGAATATACGTACTTACGAATTCTGTGATTTCTTCCAGATTAAATAAACCATCTTCATCCTCGAACATCTTCAAAAGCCAATCACGAAGAAATGAAGGTAATTTCAAATCCTTGAAGAAATTGCTCTCTTTGAGGTCTTTATAGACCACCATGTCCTCAAAGCAATCTCGTAGTTTATTTAATGTAATTGTATTCATATCTTAAAAAAATTTATTTTCAGTTGCTCCAGCACTCTTTGCCTCAAAGGTTAGTCCTGCAGCAATTCGACTGTTGCCACTATAGACATCAATAGAATATTTGCCTCTCTTGACATCTGGCATGTCAACATCATAAACATATTTTTCTTCTGAAGGATTGGCAATGTAGAATTTACCATTAAGAGAAATTCTCACGTTGTCCAATTCTTTTGCAATAAACAATTTTATCTTGGCTTTTTGCTTAAAGCTGACTTTGATTGTTTGGTATTCTGGCATAATCTCACACTTTGGGGTATCTCCTGCCAACGTGATTTCGATTATTGAGACAATGACTTCTTCAAGAGAAGCTCCTCCATGCACTTCCACACTAGCCTTACGTCCACCTTTGAAACGGTCATAGTTTGCCAAGCACCAGAAGCCATTTTCTTCAACTGCGAAATCGGGTTTTTCATCTATGTCTGAAATAGGGCAACAGCGTCCAGAATGTTGACCTTTTTCCTTTACTTCCCATTTGTTTTCGCTCTCCTTTATTACTGCAAGTCGGCTGGCGCCATGGTCGGAAATAATGAAGACCTTGTCAACAGTGCCACCATTCAAATCTTTCTCTACATTGGTGATCACATGCTGAAGAATCTCCAATTCTTTAATAAGGTGGATAGGCAACTTGGTCTGTTGATAATCAAATCCTTCTGTTCCTTCGTGTTTGGTGTCATCTAGAGATTTTATGCTGGTGCAGATGGGAAATGTTTCTAAAAATTCCTTATTCATGGAAGTGATAGATGGCAGCTCACAATAAGCCAAAGACGCATCGAATGAGAGCCCTCTGCTATAACACAAATCCTGAATGAATCGAAGGAATTCCACACCCAAAGCATCAACAAAATACAATTTGGCTCCGTTGGTCTCTTTCTGAGAGAGGACTAAGGAACGACGCTCAAGCAACTTATAGTAAATTCTATTTGTTGCATATTGCCCGACTAATGCTTCCATCTCAGAGGTGATGGTATTCGTCACCTTGCAGTACTTGTATTCGCTAAAATATTCGTCAAGCTCAACATTACCGTACTCAAACGACGTAAGATATGAGTGCAGATCAGGATAAACAGTTGCAATAATTTGATACAGTCGTTGCTTGCTGTAGTCTTTGGCATACTTGGCTATCAAGGTAAAGACCAATTCTTTTTCTTGCATCGACAAGTCAGTCAAGTAGAAAAGCCCTTTACTGCCTTTGGCTTCCACCTTCTTGCAAAAAGTAGAAATGACACCTACTGGAAATTCAAGTTGTCTCAGTAGCTCCTTTCTTTCTTGATATAATTCTACAAATCGTCTGTCACTCGTTTCTATTTCAAGGATGTTAGTGTAAAGTCGCTCTTGGAATTGGTTAAAAGTCTCAGACTTTTGAATTACGGTTGAAAGATATTGTGCATGAGGTGCCCCATTGACCCTAAGGGCTATAAAATAGGCCCACTTTTTGTTATCATTAAAGCTGTTAACCTTACCTATGCTCAACGAAAGGTTATCCTTATTGCCAAACTCGTTGTTCACGAATTCAGCCCATCCTCCGCTAGTGCCGATAACACTCATCAGCCACCGCCACTGCTCATCGCTTCCTGCGTCTGAGCCAATAGAAGACAATTCTGGATTGGCTTTTGCGATAATATCATAGGCTGAAGAGTATTGCTGAATATCAAGTAGTGACAACGGGAAGTTATTCTTAACCCATTTTGTTCTGATATAATTTGTAATAGCGTCTTCTTTCTCGATGATGTTTGGCAAGTTTTCTATTCCAGGATATGTTGCTCCTACACAATTCTCTGGCAGGTCGGGTGAAACAAAGTGCACAGAAGGAATCGTATCATCAGTGGATTCAGCTTCAACCAGGTTTACCCTTCCTGATGCTTGTAGACGAGGGTCTTCAAAGTTAAGGTATTTCCCACACTTGAAAGTGATGATAACCAGCTTACCCTTGATTTTCAGGTCGAGCATGGCTTGCAGAGCGATGCGAAGCCTGTTTTCTCCTTTAAGTTTAAGAAATGTGGAGTATTCTGTAAGAAACACTTTTGTTTTCTTCTTACTGAGGGTTTCTAGTAGTTTGTCACGTTGGGGTAATGTGTCCTTAGCTGTACAAAAGTTCTTTGCCGATATGAATTCATTAGAGCCCACCTTAAAATGATTCTCTATCGATTTATATATTGACAGCGACGGCACATCAACAATTATAGGTGTCGATGAATCTCCATCAAGGTACTTTTTGATTTTATTTATTGCATCTTTTAATATCATATAGCAGAATGCTTATTTATCTTTGATAATTTCAATACCTACAGCCATATTATTTTTGATGAGTTCTTTGAGATATTGTTTGACTTTATCGGCAGGCATTTCGTCAATACGTTGGAATGCTGCGCTATATCCTCCCCCATCATAGCGAGACCGAGCCAACTGAGCAACTTGTTTGGCAACTAATGGATTGTCATACCAATTGTAAGCTGAGTCGGTGATGTGATTAGCAAGAAATTCTTTGACTTTTTTAATATCAGTTAGCATCACAGCATTACTATCACCTATAATGTGCTTTACAAAAGCTGCGTCTCTTTTCTGTGGGTCATTGAGGTCATTCCAGAATTTCGCGTTTTCAAGGGCAATAATAGCGCTCTCTACGCTTTTGCTGTCCGGATTGGGCTGGTTCACAATACTAAATGCGCGGCGATAGTCCGAAATTTGCTCCTCCGGTACCATTATGATTATCGGCATGCGATATTGTTGTGACCAAGCCTTGGGGCTTTCGGTACCTGTCTTCTTTTTCCAGAGGTTCTTTAATTTCTGAGAGTCGAGTTTCTTCTTGTATTCAGCAACCAACAACTCAATTCTGTGATTATAGTCCGTTGCGTCAACAGTGAACTGTCCAAAAGGCACTTGTTTGAAAATATTTTCCTTGTCAGCATCGTTTAAACCTCCCAGATAGAAGTCAGCTACTTTTAGGAAGTACGTGTATTGATCGACATAGAAATTTTTAAATGCTGTACCAAAGGATTTTATGTTTTCTAGAAATTCTTTCTTTTGTGTGTCTTGCAGGTTTCCTGTCTTTCTTAACTCATAGAGTTTTGAAAGCAGTGCGTCCAAGTCGCCAACTTCGTTCCGAACAGCGTGGTAGCTCAGATGGAAATTGGCGCATTTTTCATTCCACATCGATGTGGCTTCATCATAGGATTTGCAAGAGGAGAATAATTGTCCGGTTTCTTGCGCGATTCGATATTCCAAAATCACCTCATCGATTCTTCGGTCAACCGTTTCTTGCTTCCATACCCAATTGGCGGCATCAGCGTCAAACTTTGTACGGATGGCATTGATATACTGTCCGTCATCGTTGATTTCTTTGGCCAGATTGAGTAGGGCACCTCCGTTATATTCACTCAAATAGGCCACCATTGCTTCTTGGCATTTTTCATTCGTCAACATTTGCCGTAGGTCGTCTGCTACGGTCTTTTCTTGTGAACAGATTTTACCAATTTCAAGGGCTATATCATTGTCACTCTTGCCACTAGCCTTCGGGTCATTGTTAGCGATGCCGCAGTAGAGGTTGACGACTTCTTTGACAGCTTCAGGGTCACTTTGTAGCGGTTCCTTATCGAGAATTGAAAGTAAGGTCCAGATGGGGAAACCCAGTTCTTTCATTCGAGCGCGAATGCGTTCACGGGTTTGTTCCACAGATATGCATAGGCTCTTGGATACATTAAACGCCTTTGATGTGGACTCGATGAAACTTTTCTCTTCGGGAGTCATTGTGACAATATAGTTGTCACGGTAACGTGGGGATTGCGTGTTTTTGTTTTTAATGTAATTGGCAATCATGTCTTTGAACTTCTCCATGGAGAGTTCATCGCTTGACAGACCGTCGCTCCAAGTGTACTTGCCATCTTTCAGGTACTCTTTGAGTAAGAAGCCCAGAATGAAAGCAGAGAAATTGCAAGGCATAAATCCAAAAGGAGTATCTTTCATAAAGTCGTAAATTGCACGGATAGAAATTCTGCCTTCATCCTTCATCTTATTCACAATAAAATCCTCAAGTGCTATTTTGATGCGGGAAATCATCATAGACGGGCTCTTTTCCCAATAATCATCAACACACCAAGCCCCAGCGAGTGAACTTGGCAATGATGGATTGTTATATATGCCTTTCTTTAAATCTTGCATTGCTCCACATTCAGCGCCTAATGGCAAATTAGAAGACATCCACATCGTGTCATGTACTTTATAATGCTCTAGGCATAGTGGAAAAGTCTTGAAATCAATATCAGTAAGCGAAGCAATAAGTGCTTCAACATTTGCTTTGGTCTCGCCACTGGGCAACATTGTAGAGTAAAGAACAAACTGCCCGTTAGCTATGCGTTGTTTCCACTTACGAAGAATTTCTTCAGCATAACTTTCGTATTGCTTACTCATGCTGTTGTCCTTACCAGCATAATACGAGCTAGTTCCTTTTTGTTCCACCCACTCCTTAAATTGAGCTTGCCCGAGTGAACTCTTGCTTGCATCAATGAAAATAACATTTGTTTCTGGATGTATAGTGAGTGTCTCTTGTATCTTCTTAATTATAACCGTAGCCTCATTGTCGTCTTTGGCCATAGTTACTACTGCATATAGCTTTGTTTTGTTTTCTTCTGCAATTGCAATAGCTTTCTTTGCTGTGCTCTCAAAGTCAGTCAATCCTGCGTAATCTAATTGATAGCGTAGTTTCAATGCAGCTGGAAGGACAATAGTTTCATTCAATTGTCCATCAACGATGAGCTGTGAAGTAGTTCGATCTTGAAATTTCTTCTTTGACTCATCCATCTTCCCAGCATCAAGTTCACCTGTTAAGATAGAATACACAAATTTGTCGCCTTGCATTTTTTTCTTGTAAACGACACCGTCTCTAACAAGTTTTTCGGCACATTGGACAGCTTCACCATTGCCCATATCTGTTCCCTCAAATGCGTTGTTTAAATTTCGCTCGTTGGCATAAAATAATTCAACTGCATCATCCAATTCCATAGAGATTGCTTGGAATAACAGGATTGACTTTAAAATGCGGCACTCGTTGTAATCTAGTTTCTTTGTTTGAACAAGGCGTGGATAGTAATCTAACACGAGTCGTATATTGTGAGCCAGACCATCTTTTCCCATGTCATAAAAGAATCCCCATAACATATCAATGGTTAAAAAAGGATTGTCATTATCTAGTGGGCTAATGTTATCAATGAACCATTGGAAACCTTTAATTTCTTCACCATGGTCATTCTTGATAAAGTCGAACATACTGCGCTGGTTGGATTCAAATGATGTAGAAATGTACTTCAGCATCAAAGCAGCATAAGGATGGATTGGAAGAATACCCGCCAGCTCTGCGTCCGTAATCTTGGCGGACTCTTGAACACTTTTGCTCGAATCATGAGCACGTTCGTGCAAATCGGCAACAATATCTTCCCACTCCTTTTGGATGAGTTCGTCGCCCTTCTTTTGAAGAGCGGCACCCATCAGTTTGAATGCCATATTCTCAGGCAACTTTATAGCACAAGTCGGACGAATGAAACGTCCAAGTATTTTGTCCCTATCTTTGTCACCATCAGAGAAAAGACTTTCACTTTTGTGTGTGACTGGCATAAAACAGAAAGGTTCTGTTTCACTTAGCTCTATTAGTTTTTGAAAGCCTGTAAGACGATGAATATTGTTGTTGAAATATTCAGTGAACTCATCCCAAATGAAAAGTATACCTTTTAACTGGTTCGACGATATTACTTCTTTAATCCAAGCAATCAATTCATCGTCCGACAATGTAAATACTCGCAGTTGCCGTACTTGTAACAGCTTGGCCATTAACTCTCGAAGAGGCTGGTCTGTGTAAGTCGATAGATTGTTAATTATATCATCAACACTGTCACCGCCAAAGAGGTCTTTGTACTTACCTTTGACGTATATGCTGAAGACCTTTTTGTTATCCTCGTCACTTAAAAATTTGATGATGGCATTTTTGATGGTAGCAGAACCTGTATTCTCAATGCCAGCTTTATGCAATGCAGAATCAATGCTTTCTTGAATGGCAATGATGAGATCGCTGTCACCAAGAATAGAAGAAGACCCATAACGATGTACAGTTATAAGTTTACCACTCTTTGCTTTGATGAATTTTTCACACAGATCACTGTCAAGATTAAAGTTGGCAAAATAATCATGGACATCAGCATCATCGGCATCGAGAAGATGCTTCAAAGTAAGCACCGCATGCGATTTGCCCGTACCATAAGCACCTTCAACCCAAATATTTAGTTTTTGTTTACGGGTTAGAATATCCACAACATCTTTCAGTAATTTAATGAAAGATTGATGTGGGTAGAATTTCTTCCACAAATCGGGATTCTTACTAATCACATCCGCATTAACCGCAGGAAAATAATCAGGGTCGATGTCAAAATAATGACGGTATGTAGTGTTGTTCATATGATGTTTATTTTATGAGTTCAAGCACGTCTTTGCTGGTCTTGTCCTCTTTGAGAGTAATGTTATCTAGGTCAAGTGTAAAAGCAACATTAATGAAATCGGGATGGTTTGCAGCAAGTCCACTAAGGATTTTCTTTAAGTTATCTTTTTCAATAGCAAATATTTGGCTTGGCGTAACGCCATCACTGTCTATGCTGTCATCCATCAAACGATTTAATGTGAACTGTTTATAGTCGCCACAGGCTTCTGCAAACTTATAGAGACTATATAAGATAACCTCGGGGGTTGGTTGGCCCCATTGTTCTCTCATATAGTATGTTTCTCTACCCTTATCATAAGATGAGCCTAGTCCTACAAGAGACCCAAAAGGTAATGCTAGGAATCTTTTGAAAGCGCCAGTTATCGATTTAGCACCACGTTCTTTAACGCCATCCTCTTTAAGCATTTCCACAAGCTGAGAACGAGTATATGACTTATATGGTTCTATGTGTAATAAATACCAGTTGAATTCAGGATTTGATGCTAAATTTACAAGCATGATTGCCCACGATGTAGGGTTCTCCAAACCAAGCTCATCTATTTTTTCAGCAAAGTGTGAAAACTTGTTTTCCTCAAAAAGTCCACTATCCCTAAGGAAGCGTTTGAACATGCTTATCATCATACTTCCAAGAGTATTTTCTTCTAGGAAGCGATCTTTTAACATAAAGAATGATTTAATCCATTCTAGTTTTGGCGCATGATCGCCATAGCAATCTATACTTTTTGATTTCATTGTGCTATTTGCTTTTGGTAAATTAATTGATTTATATAATAAGCATCCTGTATCAGGTTTGTGACAATTGCCACAATGAATACAAGAATCACTGATTTTCAGCGTACCATTGGTCATTGAAATGAATCCTTGCGGACAATCCGCTTCACATTCTCGACATAAAATACAATATGTAGACTTACGGAATGCTTGTTTGATCATCTTTATTAGGGCAATAGATTTGGCATCCCAGACATCAGGTATAGTCACTACATATTTACTATTACTATTATATTCAATGTGAAACGATATAGAACAATCGCCTTTTTCAACTTTGTAGTTTGTAGAATCCACTTCAATAACTTTTCCTGTAGTTTTTATCCATTCCCGCCAATTGAAATTCGGATTAGTTATTTGTAGCTCAATACCTTCGGGTGTCTTCTGCTCTCTATATCTCTCTGGTGGACATTTTATTTCACGACCATTATTACGAAGTTTCCAGCCACCACTCTCTATATATCGTTTGTTGTCCTCTTCTGTTTCAAGCCCTTTCGCACTCATACTATTGATTATAGAGAGAAATTTGCTCACACCTTCGCCATAACATTTTGCTCTCATATAATCAGATTTATCAGCCGACATAGGACATACTAAACACCCAGCTCGACTGTTGCCTTTAATATAAGCATCATTCAGAGGGAGCCTAAACATATAAATATATAAATAAACTTCAGCTGAGTTCCATTCTAAAATTGGGTTGCAACTATATTGACCTTTATGTTTTGTGCCCAAAGATACATATGAGTATCCACTCCTACGTAGGCTCTCATCTGCTCTGACACCTACAAAAGCCATTTCTTTAAAATTACTCTTACCTGTTATGTCCCTAAGTAATAATAATTGTGGAGCTGTTTTGTGTACACTACAGCACCATCTTATCGTATTTGATGGCGGACCAAACATCTTCCAGGATTCGTGGGGATTAAAGCGGGAAGAAGCCTCATAAAAAGCTATCTCTTCATGTTTACATCGTTCTTTAGCTTTCTTTACTGAATCATAAGTGTCTGGAAATTCCATGCCAGTATTACCGAAAACTACTACAAACTGATTATGAGGAATTGCTCTGCTTACGATATCTAGTGTAACCTCGCTGTCCTTACCACCACTATATGATACATGAAAAATATCAACCTTGCTACGAAAATCCAAATATGTATTATAGACTTTTTTTATTGTGTCTGAGACAAGACCTTCCATGATTGTTTTATTTTTTTCAATCATAGACTGAAGGTCGACAAATTTCAACTTGGAATTATTTGGTTCTGGGTCGTCAATTATTATAACTTGTGGTTGCTTATAAAAAGTACCACCTTTAGTTTTTGCAACAAGTCGTCCCCTATAGATGTAGTTGTTTGCTTCTGCCCACATAATTGGCATGGAATCGTCTCGGTCATATTCCCAATACCGGTCAAAGCCAAGAATGTCCAATTCTTTGCTATAGACAGGGCGTGGCTCCTTGCTGAACTGCAATGGCGAGCTGTTCAGCAAAAGTCCTCCGGTCTCTGTGTCCCAAGTATATGAGTACATTATTTCTTATTTTTAAGTTTCTTTGATTCGATTATTATTTTATTGATATTTTCGTTGCTTCTGCGTGCTATGTAACCATGAGTGTACAAATAGTCAAGAATGTTGGCTTTTTCAAGAGGGATATCAGCGTCGGAAATCACATGAGCAGCAAGAGAAATAAAATCAGTTATTTGAGACTTTCTTTTTACGATGCCACCAATAACATTCCTTGCGCCAAAGTAACCTGGGCGTATTCCAATAAAGGCTTTACTATGGTTGTGAATGTAACTTTCTAGCAGGAAAGGTGTCCAGGAATAACCACATGCTGGTAAAATCGAGAGCATATCAACTCCAACTATTGAATTATAGTCTCTATCAATCAAGCGATTAAGTTCTTCGTCAGTAGCTTCTATATTAAACTGGACATGTTCTTGCGAAACAAAGAGTTGCTCTGAGACTCGAATACTTTGTCGGAGCAAAGTTTCAATATAACCGTTAGCTATAGTGCCACAAGCACTAGCAAGATTCAATACGTCATCAATTGTATACTGATCACGCATAGAAAGTTCCTCAAATGCATTCTCTGGAGTTATGGGATCGCTGTGGCTACTAATAAGATTATTATAGTAATGGAATTGGTTGCCGAGCAATTCTTTTAATGCATTGCGGATACCTATATCACCAAAGATGGCATTGTTATCAATCACATCAGGGACTTTATTATCCATGAGTTCAGTTAATTCACTAAAACAGATAAACTTATGAGACTCTATTGTTGAGCTGATGAGTTGCTCAACTATACGAAGTTCATTCTCAGTGATAACAAAATTATCAATGTGAAAACGCTGATTACGACCACAAGAAATTAATATTGTGTTTTGTGCATCAAATGCTCGACGTACTTCTTGTTCGGGGTATTGCGAGAAGTCCTGCACTACCTCATCCTCACTCACTGCTTGCCCTTGTTCTTTAACATAACCTGCCACCTCCTGTTGAATATCAGGAGAGGCATCAGCATCTATGCTAAAATAGGTTTGATGAAAATGCCACTCGTTAAATGTGCTGCGTTGTAAATATTCTCTAAGCATTGTTGACGAGAATATTTTAGTATTTAAGAGGTCATCATGGAAATATTTGTACAGTACGTCATAATAGACACAGCTTTGTCCATCATCAAACTGAGCTTTGATGTGAGTCAATATCTTTTCTCTTATCTCCTCTGGCAACATGAGCTCTGGCAAATAAACTCGGTTATCAATAACTATGCCACAGGCAGTGACATCTGCATAGATGTCATCGTCATCCATTTCAAGTTCTTCTCCGAACTCAGCTTGATAGAAATTTTTTAGCCGTTTTAGATCTATGAACGAATTCAAACGAAAACCGTTTTTAAATTTGTCTGAGAGAATTTTCTTGATTTTCCCATTGCTATATCGTTCGATAGGTTCTTCCACTACAATTGCAGGAGGAGTGTTAATTTGAGAGTAAAAATTAGAAACATCAACCACATCTTTACCATTAATATCATTGTCAATTGGTGGATAAATCTCGTTTGCTCTATTAAGGATTTCAAGAAAAGACTCTCGATTGTCGCTATATAGATTAGCCATCTCAATAAATCTCTTGGACGGATGTTTAATTCCTCTGTCTCTATCAGTCATTACAAACTCCATAGCTGCCAGCTGCATGGCTATGCCATTTTCGTTACGGTAAGTGTCACTGATGGTAATGCCCAGTTTCAATGTGCCTTCTCGTAGGCGATGAGATAAAATGGATGCAGCCTCTTTGCGTGTTAGGATTCCGTCCTTACAACGTAAATAGAAATCAATCAGCAGTGCTGTTTCATATCGGTTCCAAACTATGTTGATAAATCCGCTCTCCATTTTTGAATGTTATTGCCTATTGTCTAATTCCTTGTTTTCTTTCGGGCATTAAATCATTTGATCAACGATCACATTCAATATGCAATCGTAATCACATTTTCAGTTTGTTGTTGCTGCTTAATAGTTCCCGCACATCTATTTGAAGGATTTGGGATATTTCATTGAGTTGTGGCAGTGATGGTTGAGCTCTATTGGAACACCACCGGGAAACTGTGTTTTCAGATTTTCCCATTTCTGTTGCGAGCCATCTCGCTGTCAACCGTTTCTCTGCTAGTACGGCCTTTATCCTATTTAATGCTAAGCCATTTTGAGAACCAACCATAATTTGATGATTAATAATAAATAATTTGCAAAGATACACAAAATATTTCAAACAATCATTATGAAAGTCTTAAATGCAAGGATTATATTTTGGATTTTGGTGCAAAAATAAGGAGCACATGTGCCAAAAAACAAGCCCATCTAATACAAAAAAACTCAATAGGCTATTTTTTCTTCACATGATGACTAAACAGTTTAATAAAAGCAAGCAACAATCTCTTCTTTTGCTTAGCGAGTAATGAATTATCCTTGTTTTAGTGGAAGATGGTCTCGAAGGTAATCCCCACTGGATAAGTGTTGAGGATGAGTTGCCGAAGTCTTAATCCTTGTTTTAATGGAAGTAGGTCTGTAAGTCTCTAATTATATTAGAGGTATAGAAGCAGGTCAAACTTGTCTTAATCCTTGTTTTAATGGAAGTAGGTCTGTAAGTTGATTAGGAAGAACCTAACAGTCATCGGGGTGTTCTACGTCTTAATCCTTGTTTTAATGGAAGTAGGTCTGTAAGTTATTGTTTCTTCATCTGGAGCATTACCTAATAATTTTGTCTTAATCCTTGTTTTAATGGAAGTAGGTCTGTAAGAAGAAACAGTTACCAGTCAGTTAAAAGCCCGCTTTGGGGCGTCTTAATCCTTGTTTTAATGGAAGTAGGTCTGTAAGCACCCTTCAGAACGAGATTGACAACATCGTAAATGTCTTAATCCTTGTTTTAATGGAAGTAGGTCTGTAAGTTTTTATAGAGGGCTCAAACTGGCAAACGTTTTACGGGTCTTAATCCTTGTTTTAATGGAAGTAGGTCTGTAAGCAGATGCCGTAAACGTTGCAAATGATTGCGTCGCTTTTAGGTCTTAATCCTTGTTTTAATGGAAGTAGGTCTGTAAGTCTTAATTATGAGTTGTAAAATCAATCGCAACGGACAGTCTTAATCCTTGTTTTAATGGAAGTAGGTCTGTAAGATATTTATAATCTTCTGAGCAATCTTTATGGTGAGTTCAACAAGTCTTAATCCTTGTTTTAATGGAAGTAGGTCTGTAAGATGCATTCGAGAGTAATGCCTGTTGGCAATTAACCATCAAAGTCTTAATCCTTGTTTTAATGGAAGTAGGTCTGTAAGCCAATTACAAGATGAAGAACATACTTGTATATCTCGTCTTAATCCTTGTTTTAATGGAAGTAGGTCTGTAAGTTTCATAGGCGAGCAACTTATGGTCATTCGTGAATGTGTCTTAATCCTTGTTTTAATGGAAGTAGGTCTGTAAGGATGAAATGATGGATTTGTTAATCAGATGTGTTCTTTATGTCTTAATCCTTGTTTTAATGGAAGTAGGTCTGTAAGGTTTACGGTTTAGTTTGCTTGAAACACAAGGAACTTGCACGGGTCTTAATCCTTGTTTTAATGGAAGTAGGTCTGTAAGGTGGCCACATTCTAAGGGAAGGGTGCTTCGCACCCTTTGTCTTAATCCTTGTTTTAATGGAAGTAGGTCTGTAAGGGCAAAATTTATAATTCATTGATAATCAATACGTCAAAGAACTGTAAAACTAAAAAATTAACAGTAATTTAACTAAAATCGCGGAAATTTTCAGTCCTGTTAACACTGCAAAGTTAAGCAAAAAATGCCAAAATGGCAAGTTTTTTGGTTATTTTGCATGGAAATCTCGCATAAAGTGCTCCGGCAGAGGGTCACATGCAGTAACATTCGCCTTTGTGCTACATCACCCAGAAATCATCGACGACATACAGCCCTTTGCGGGCGCGGGTCATGGCGGTGTAAACCCACTGATAGACGTAGGGCTTGGCGAGGGCTGGCACATGCTTGGGGATGTCGAGATACACATAGTCCCACTCTCCACCCTGGGCCTTGTGGCAAGTGAGGGCATAGCCAAACACCGCCCTCAGCGCATTGAGGTATGGATCCCTAATCATGCTGTCGTTGAATTTAGATGTGCCTTGCTTGATGCCTTTCGTTCGCATGCGGTAAAAGAAGTCAATGAGCAGTTCGCGTTGCTGTGGCTGTGTGAGGTTGGTCTGGTTGCCATAGAGAACGTCGGCAATCATCAGCTGCGAACAGATTTTCTGGGTGAACAACTCTTTCACGCTCACGCTCAAGAACGTGAGTCCGGCTCGGCGCTCCTTGATATCCACACTCTCGACAACAACCAAGTCTCCATTCATCAGTCCAGTAATGAAGTTGTTCTGTGTCACAAGCAGCAGGTCGCCCTTTTCGAGCTGATGGCTGTAATGGCCAAAGGATGGCCGCAGCAACTGAGTGGTGATGTCGCACTGCTTGTTGGTGAAGCACAGCATCGTGGCATCGTTATAGCCAAGTTCGTTGGCGCGCTTGATATACTCACTGATTAGCGTCGCCTGGCTGTTGAGCACATGTATGTCCTTGTAGCCTTTCATGGGGAACTTTGCCCATTTCCATGGCTGTGGATTGTAATAGAGCTTGCGCATCTTGTGGGCCGAATGCACTATATCCACATCGGCGGCCTGGCGCAGCACCTCGGTGAGCTCATATCCCATGCATCGGTAGCCGAAAGTCTCCTCGATGTAGCTTGCCGACAGAGCCGGAGAGAAACTTTGCGTGACAGGCGGCAACTGGCAAATATCTCCAACAAAGATGAACTTTCCATCAGGGTCATACTTGAACAGGTCGGTGAGCAGTTTGCCCGACCCGAAAATCGCCTGAGTAGCGTTCTTGTCCACCGCATCGCTCACCATCGACGCCTCGTCGATGATGTAGTGCATGGTTTTAGAGTTTTCAACGCGAGAAACAGGTGTTAGCTCAAAGTTCAAGAACAACTGCCCTGTGCTATCCACGTTGGTCTGCTCACGTTTCTCGACCACCTTCTCAAGGTCTTGATTAAGGTCGGTGAACTTATATATCTCGCTATGGATGGTGTTTGCCTCACATCGGGTAGCGTTAGCGAGAATCTTGGCGGCGCGGCCCGTAGAGGCAAGCAGCTTGAATGCCACCTGGTCATTATTCATTTCCTCGATAAGGCTCTTCATCAACGTGGTCTTGCCAGTGCCGGCATAGCCTTTCAGGATAAAGACCTTAGCGTCACTTTTTATAAACTCTCTTATTGCATTAAGCGCATTCTGCTGTTGGGGGTAAAGTTCCATGTTATGATATTTATTGATTGATATCCAGCAAAAAACGTGCCAAGAAACTAGTTTATATAGTTCTCGGCACGAGTAATCCTTGTTTTAGTTGAAGATGGTCTCGAAGAGGTTAAGAAATTGCAAATGAAGAGAACACCACAATAAGTCTTAATCCTTGTTTTAGTTGAAGATGGTCTCGAAGTTACATTCACATTTTTCACAGCATTCATTTTCACATTTAGTCTTAATCCTTGTTTTAGTTGAAGATGGTCTCGAAGGGGCAAAATTTGTAAGTTACTGACAATCAATATGTCAAGGAACTGCATATTATAAATTTAACAGTAATTTAACTAAAAGTGCGAAAAAATTTAGCCCTGTTAACACTGCAAAATTACTGATAAAAATTGAATCGTGCAAGACTCTGGCACTTCAAAAAGCCTCACCCGATTTTAATAGTAAACAGGGATTGGTCAAGTTCCTCTTAAAAATTGCAAAAAAACGTGGTGATGTTGTTTTTATGCTTTCACCAAACAAAGAGAGAATTCTATAATGGAGTAAGCGCGTTGAATGTTCCAAAAATAATTATTTTTTTCAAAAAAACATAGTGCTTTTTGTTTTCAATATCAAGTCGAAGTCGATATTTTCACCTATCACCTTCATCGACTTGACATAGTCGATAGATAGCGGAACTATGAAAATGCTGTCCTTGTTGTCATACATAGCCTGCACTGCTGCCAGGTCGTGTTGAATCACACTGCACACTTCGGGCTTTACGTCGGCAAGAAAAATAGAACGTTGGACCCTGTGGCAACCTCGTCGCTGAAGATACTTGACAACAGCTCGTCGTACCTTGTTGCTTGCTATGTCATACATCACAAAGAAAATCATATTGCTCGACTGGCGTTCTTTTTTATTCAGCAGGTCAAGAATGACCTTTAATCGTTCTTCTAGAGTGGGCAAGTCATCAACATCACTTTGCCGCTTCACATTCATCATGCGATGCTTGGCAATGCCCGCTTTGTGTTTAAGCATAGAGCGCATAAGCAAGTCGCGAGGTGATGGACGGGAACGGGGCATGATAATAAAAGAAGGTGTTAATTGCTAATTGATGAAAGATAGTCTCTCACTAATTCTCCAAGCATACTGTTGAGCTGTGGAGATGTGCCACGACGTGGTTGCTCCACGACGCTAAAACCCCGTCGGCCAAAGAAAATGTTAAGTTCTGCTTTGCGCAGCTGGCACGTGAGCACCAACTGCTTACCATACTGGATATTTCGTTCCTCGCTTATGGTGACACCAGTCTCACCTATGATGTTGCGCACGCCAACCATAACGGTCTCTATTTCGCTTGGAACAAAAAAGTCTCGTGGCGCACGCTCTCTTGCTCGCAGCTGATGCAGCTGTTCTTTTATGCGAAGCATAATTTCGTTGTCGGGATCATTGTTGTTTGGTTGGTCGGTTTTGTGTGGAACTGATTCTTCTTTTGGAGAGGCTTGCTTAGATGTAGATTCATCTTTTAGGTAAAATACTCTCTCTTGCAATTGTGAGAGCATGGCTTTGTGGTCAACAGCTATTGCGCTAGGATTATAATAAACCTCACTATCGTGGCTTAAAAAGCATGCGCGACACACGTCACACGTTTTAGTGTCGACCACTTCACTAAGACCATTATCAATGGCAAACTGCTTGACAAAAGCCTTGTAAAAGGCACTGAACTCTCCCGCATCATAGCATTTGTCCTTGAGCCTGAAAAGTAATTTCAATCCGTCACCACTAGGCGAGATGAAACACATTGCCACACGAGAGTCGGTGCACAATATTGCTTTCAATTCACTGGCATTGCGGTTATGCTCGCTCAGGTGGTCAAGGTCGATGATAAAACTGTTGGTATAAGCAAAGTTCTCGGTCTTCCTGAACTCTGGGTTGAATGCAGCACACACCACATAGGGCAGCTCTCGCTTGAGCTGATTGTAGCGTTTCTTGTCAAGACTATAGACAAGTCTTAGATTCTTGATGCGTGACTCTATTTCTTGTCGCGGATTCTTGATTTGACTAAATAGATTCTCATTCTCGATGCGCACCAACCTGTCGTGGGCATCAATGATTCTTTTTCCTGCAGATAACATAGTGAATATATTTTTAATTGGACATTATTGATTTTTTAGTATATGAGCATGACTTTATGAGTTGAGCTAGACTCTGACACTCCAGGAAAATCAGTGTCTCACGACTACGTGGGCCATGAGCACTGTCGATTACTTCATCGAGATAATCATTTATTGATTGGATTAAGACTCTACGTCCCATCGGTTCAAGCCAGTGGGCACTATTAGAAGAATCCACCGAGTAGTAGTCGTCGGTCACAGCTCGCTGAGCAAGCAACGTGTACACAACATAATCAACCCATACCCTGAAGAGCTCTATCATATCGAATGCCAAGGCAGGACGATTATACTCATTGCGGTGCAACACTCCCAAGTAAGGATCAAGCCCAGCTCTTATCAATGCCGACTCCACTTTGCCATACATAATGCCATAGCCATAGTTGAGCATGGCATTGGCTACGTCAAGGGCCGGATGCTGGGAGCGTTCTTCAAAGCGGTATTCTTCGGGCAGTGCCAGGTTTAGTGTGTTAAAATAGAGCCTAGATGCCACGCCTTCTATGCCGCGCAATTCATTTGAAATGTCTTTAACTCCTTCTCCGTCGGTATCCCTTAAGCGCTGCTTGTAGCTATCAAGTTTAATTATTGCGTTGTCTATGCGTCGCTTAAGCACTGGATAGGGAACATCTACCATATATAATAATGCTTGAGCATTGTCAAGTTTGCGATTTATTATGCTTTTTATCCATTTCACGGCTTCGGTTGAATTGCAAAACTCAAGCTGATTCTTGCGGATGGTGGAAATGGAGCCATACTTATAGCTCCATATTAACCCTTTGGGCATGCCCTTGCGGTCCATAAAATGAATTTGAATCTGCTTGTCAACTGCCAGCATTATCACGTCGCTGCTTAGCGACACGCCGCGGTTCACCATGATTGATGTGACACCATCGGTGGGGATGCGCTTGCTGCCATTGCTGTTGCGGACTATAAAAGCATCATTGTCGCAACTGAGCGAGGTGCCGTAAGTATTTAAGACAATTTCCATTTGGTAGAGTTTTTTGATGGTTTTATATTTTTAGAAATGCAAAAAACGTGCCAAGAAATGACACGTTTCTTGACAAGTTCTTTGTCTTTTCATCAAGAATTACTAATTTTGCAGTGTTAACAGGGCTAAATTTTTTCGCGCTTTTAGTTAAATTACTGTTAAATTTACAATATACAGTTCTTTGACATGTTGATTATCAGCTACTTACAAATTTTGCCCTTCGAGACCATCTTCCACTAAAACAAGGATTAAGACATATGAAGTTCTGCTTCATGAGTATCCCACTCAGGCTCTTCGAGACCATCTTCCACTAAAACAAGGATTAAGACCATTAGCACCAGCAAGAATTATTTCAATTTTCATAATTTCTTCGAGACCATCTTCCACTAAAACAAGGATTAAGACTTGAAAGGAGCGACCTTCATCTTACCTCGTTCATTAGCAACTTCGAGACCATCTTCCACTAAAACAAGGATTAAGACGTGTCATATACTTTATACATCTTTCTTCTTTGATTGCTTCTTCGAGACCATCTTCCACTAAAACAAGGATTAAGACGGAACAGTTTTAGGTCAAATTTGCCGTTTTCTGGGTACTTCGAGACCATCTTCCACTAAAACAAGGATTAAGACGAGTTCAGTACCGAGGTCACCGTGTTTTAAGCACTTCGAGACCATCTTCCACTAAAACAAGGATTAAGACTAAGGACAATATTTGCGTATTTGTTCAAGCAATGTATAAGGCTTCGAGACCATCTTCCACTAAAACAAGGATTAAGACTAACATCTTCAAGCACTAATGAAATTTTGCCAAATGTTCTTCGAGACCATCTTCCACTAAAACAAGGATTAAGACTGCCATTTTTGTTAATTTTACAACTCATTTTTTTGAAATTTTCTTCGAGACCATCTTCCACTAAAACAAGGATTAAGACATCAATCAAAAATTCAATTAAACGTTCTATCTGTCTACTTCGAGACCATCTTCCACTAAAACAAGGATTAAGACATGAAACACAACACATTGGTGGTGAAGGATTCACCATCTCTTCGAGACCATCTTCCACTAAAACAAGGATTAAGACATTTTTTAAATGTGATTAAAAAAAGTAAAAATGCTTTCTTCGAGACCATCTTCCACTAAAACAAGGATTAAGACGGTGTATTGTGTCTAAGTAATCTACCAATCTTTTGAATTACTTCGAGACCATCTTCCACTAAAACAAGGATTAAGACACATCATCAGCAGTAGCAGATGAACTGATAAAGAATAAACTTCGAGACCATCTTCCACTAAAACAAGGATTAAGACTGCTCATTGTAGTACAATTTAGAAATTAATAAATAACTTCGAGACCATCTTCCACTAAAACAAGGATTAAGACTTGGCGAAATAGTGTTGAGAAACACAATTCTCTTGCAAGCTTCGAGACCATCTTCCACTAAAACAAGGATTAAGACCCTTGTCCATCACGGTTTCAAACGTCAAACTGTCACCGACTTCGAGACCATCTTCCACTAAAACAAGGATTAAGACTCAAATAATTCGGGCAAAAATGTTTGCCAGTTCTTTCTTCGAGACCATCTTCCACTAAAACAAGGATTAAGACCAATTCTGATGACGGCTGATTTGTTTTCTAATGCCATAGTCTTCGAGACCATCTTCCACTAAAACAAGGATTAAGACCTAGGTTTGATTTCTACAAGTTCCTCAAGTTGCCTAAATAACTTCGAGACCATCTTCCACTAAAACAAGGATTAAGACATGCCCGTCAAAAAGCTCTCCGTGAAAGGTTTGCCAGTTTCTTCGAGACCATCTTCCACTAAAACAAGGATTAAGACGTATAGCCGTAAGTAAGTTTCGCTGGGAAGATAACGACTTCGAGACCATCTTCCACTAAAACAAGGATTAAGACCATTTAAGAACTTACAATAAACCTCATAGTTAAAGTTCTTCGAGACCATCTTCCACTAAAACAAGGATTAAGACCTTTAACTGAAATTCTAGGTTTGCCAAATTGAGTAATTTCCTTCGAGACCATCTTCCACTAAAACAAGGATTAAGACTGGAACAATTTCGGCGCCCTCAATTTTGACGACCACACCTTCGAGACCATCTTCCACTAAAACAAGGATTAAGACAACCGTTTTACTGGCTCATAGTTAATCGCTGTGAACTCTTCGAGACCATCTTCCACTAAAACAAGGATTAAGACTTCCAAATCATACAAATTTTGTCACCTCTTTCATCCTTCGAGACCATCTTCCACTAAAACAAGGATTAAGACTAATAAAATGTTTAATGATGAATAAATATAGTGATCTTCGAGACCATCTTCCACTAAAACAAGGATTATCATGTGTGTCAAGATCTCAACACTTCTTGGCACACTTTTTGCAATTTTCAAAAATTTAATTTTTCAATACTGATAACTGATACTGATATGAGTAAAATCACCTTTTCGCTGGTTGGCGGTCAGCCATTTCCTGTCTATGCCCAGGCGCTTGACAGCAAGCCCGACATTCTTGTGCTGTTTTACTCCAAGCAGACCGAGCGCTACGCCCTGAATGTTGAACGATGCCTCAAGCAGAAGTTGCCGCATCTGGTGGTCCAGCAGGTAGAAACCGATGCCAATGATCTAAAAAAGTCGTATCGCACCTTTGCAGCCAATGCTAATGTGTGGCTCAAACCCGAGAATGAGATCACTGTAAACCTGTCGGGCGGCACCAAGCCCTGGTCGATGCAGCTGCTCAACATCTTTGGTGGTAAAGAGAATGCCAAGTGTGTCTTCATTGACCAGAACCATTACATTTGGGACATGGCAACCTACGAGCGGCACAGATTCAATCACGACGACATATCTCTTGACGACAAGTTTGCCCTCTACGGCGTGAAAGGCATTCAACGCACAAATATAAATGATTATGATGACCAAGACTTTATTGCCATAAGGCAAATAGAAAAGCTCTACCAGTTCAATCGTAATGCATTGAGGGAGATCACCAAAAAGATAAATGATGATGATAAACAAGGCATCAAGTCTGGACTATACACTGAAGCTGGGTGCAGTGTTGAGAGAGTGGGAGAAAATGAGTTTAGCTGCACATTTGAGCACCACAGGAGTCATGACATCACCACACAATTAGTGTCGTCGCCCAATGCTTGCCGACTGATGCTTAACACAGGATGGTTTGAGCTAAAAGTGGCCGAAATCATCTCTCACTGGCCAAGCGCAGGCCAAGTGTGGACCAACACTTCGATTAATTATTATAACAATCCCAATACTGTCAATGAGATAGATATAATTGTTGAAACCTATCAAGACAAACTACTCTTCGTGGAATGTAAAACCCACGTTCACGACAGCACCGACATCGACAAGTTTAACGATGTGACAAAGAGCTATGTCGGATTGGGCGGCAAGCGAATATTTGTGACCTACAACCCAATGACTGGTTTGCCCAATGATAAGTGCGAAGTGTTAGAGATCCCAAGATTCTCAACATTAAGCATAAGAAATGGCACTCAAGTGTTCTATGATTCTCTCGACAAGTATATGGACACAATTAACGCAAGGTGATTATTAACGTGATTTGCCTAATTAGGGATTAAACGTTATCTTTGCAGATGGTATGATGGTTGCTGTTGCAGCTATTGTATGGTTATATAATTAGAGCTCTTTGAAATATTGAATACCTGAAGTTTTCCACTAAAACAAAGATTAAGACAATGAGTTAACAAGACTCATCACTTTGATCTTTGTGACACTTCGAGACCATCTTCCACCAAAACAAGGATTAGATGGTCGGTTACTATGGCATCTATTCAACTAATGAATACAAACATCATATAAAAAAGCATAAATGTTTTATATTTTTCCTATAGTTTATAGTTGGATTCTAAGTTTTTATTGTATATTTGTAACCAAAACTACAGGAGAACATGAAAACAGACAGAAAGGAACGAAAGGTTTTTATCTCATTTTTAGGAGCATCAAACTATAGCGAGTGTCAATACCTGATAAGTGGAGAATTATCATGCCCGGTTCGTTATGTACAGGAGGCAATGCTTAACCATTATTCCCAAAGCGGTGAGTGGAGCCAAAGCGACAAGGCATACATCCTTCTCACCAACATCGCCCGAGAGAAGAACTGGGAAAATGATGGACATCGCGATAGGGACACACACGAGATAATCAAGCAGCAGGGGTTGAGAGAAAGGCTAGAAGCCTGCAATCTTGCTATGCCTGTAGAACCCATTGATGTGCTTCCCGGCAACAATGAAACCGAAATCATGACGATTTTCACCACTCTGTTCAACTTGCTGCAAGAAGGCGACGAACTTTTCTTCGACATAACACATGGCTTCCGCTACTTGCCCATCATAGCCCTCGTGCTCGGGAATTACAGCAAGTTTCTGAAAAACGTGAAAGTGGAATGGATTGGCTACGGCAACTTTGAGGATCGTGACAAAGATACCAACACCGCCCAAGTGGTTGACCTCACCTCAATGTCGATGCTTCAAGACTGGACCACTGCCGCCGCCGACTTTATCAATAACGGGAATGCAAAGTCAGTTGTCAATTTAACTCAAACACAGCTTAAGCCAGTATTGAAAGATGCGAAAGGCGGTAATGCCAATGCCAATGCAATTAGGAAAATGGCTGGTTCGCTTGATGCGGTTGTTAACGACATTAAAAACTGTAGAGGATTCAATATTATGAACGCTTGTAATGTAAAAGCACTCATTAACAGTCTTAACGATATCGAAGACTGTATGATTGAGCCTCTCACACCATTGCTTGAAAAAATAAGGGACAGTGTCAGTGATTTTGATATTGAAGCCGATGAAAACATTGTCAATGGTTTTGTCGCCTCTGAATGGTGTTTGGAAAACAATATGACTCAACAAGCCGCAACAATATTATTGGAGACTGTAATTAGTGTTGTGTGCTCAAACTTTGGCCTCAATTACAAGAATTTTGACCATAGGGAAATTGCCCGTTCAGTTATGCGTGAACTTGATGTTAAATCAAGATCAAAACATAAAAATGAAGATGAAGACACACCTCTAAGCATTGTTAATGAGAAAGAAATGATTAAAAACAAGAAGATAATAGAATTATATAACAAGCTTGGAGATTTGCGTAACGATTTGAACCATTGTGGAATGCGTGACAACCCCATAAAAGCCGAAAAATTTAAAGAAAGAATTCAGAATTATCATCATGAACTTTACAACATTTTAATAAAAGGATAAACACCAATCAAATAGATGAGAGAACGACCATGATTATCAACGTCTTGACCATAACCTTCAATAACGCAATTAAGCCTCATGAGGTGCCATTGTTTCGCGGAGCGGTGATTAACGCCCTCGACGAGAAGCAGGTGCTGTTCCACAATCACGTGGGCGATGACGGATTCCGTTACCGCTATCCCTTAATCCAATACAAGCGGCTGGGTGGCAAAGCTGCCATCGTGTGCGTGGGAGAAGGCACCCAAGCCATTGGCGAGTTCTTTGCCTCGGGCAACTTCAATGTGATGATTGGCGAGCGTAATGAGCAACTGCAGCTCGAGCGCACCGAGCCACGCCGCTGCAACATTCAGGTGTGGGAGCAGATGTTCCGATACCGCCTGCGCCGCTGGTTGCCACTAAATGGTGAGAATTATAAGAAATATGTGGCTTGCGAGTCACTTGCCGAGCGGTGCCAACTATTGGAATCAATACTTTGTGGAAACATTCTCTCGATGGGCAAAGGATTGGGGGTAGACTTCGACAAGCAAGTTAAATGCTCTATTACCGAATTGCAAGACCCCTATCAAGTGACTATTAAAGGTGTGAAGATGATGTGCTTCAACATTGACTTCGCTTGCAACGTGTCGCTGCCAGCCAACGTGGGCCTGGGCAAGCACGCAAGCCTTAATCATGGCACAGTGTATCCCATTATCAACAAGAAGGATAAAGATAATAATTAAATATTAACTATATGAGTGAAACCAACAAATTTATTAACGAAAAGACTCAACGCCTTGAGGCGGCGATAAGCAAGTGTGCTGCACAGTCGCAGGGCTGGCAGTCGCTTTTGCTCGTGAGCGGGGACATGAGTGGCATTCAGCCATTCCTGTACCAGATTGTTTCGAGCAAAGCTGCCAGGAACCTGAAAGGACGCTCCTGCTACCTCGACTTGCTTGGCAGGGCTGTGGTGCGGTCGCTGTTGAGTGCGCTGAGTCTTGATGAAGACCATGTGGTGTGTGAGTCGGGAGGAACGTTTGTGCTAGTGGCTCCCAGCACTCCTGATGTCACTAGGGCCCTTGACAATGCAGTTCGCTTCATTGAAGAGAAAATCTTCGAGACTCACGGCACGGCATTGAGCGTTGCCATCGACAGCGTTGAAATCTCAGTTGATGAAGCACGTGGTGGCACAACTACTCTGGCACAGCGATGGAGCGAAGTGTTCAGTAAGCGAGAGGTGAAGAAAAATGCCAAGTGCTCGAGTGTGATTGCCGCCACAGGTGGATATTCACGTTTCTTTGAGCCACAGCAAGTGACGGGCGACAAAACCGATGCCATTACTGGAGAGGACATCGCTGATGGCGGTATGAGCGTTAAGGACGTTGGCACAATTACTAAAATCAACAAGATGATTTTTGATTTAGGCATTGAGCTGCGTAGAGGTTGTAAACCAGTTCTTGTTGAGGACAACTACCATGGCGATGACTTTGTAATTGAACCTGCAGGCCTCGGCATTAAATTCTACTTGAAGAAAGGCGATGGCGAAAAGAAGGTTCAGACCTTCGAGCAGATGTGCGAGAACGAGGATGCACTTGAGCGACTCGGCGTGTTGCGCATGGACGTGGATAACCTCGGTTCGAAGTTCCAAGAGTATGCCCGTACACAAAGCCTTACTGCCTACTCGGCATTGAGTTACGAACTTGACGAGTTCTTTAAGAATCATGTGGAAGACTTGTGTGACAAGCATGATTGCTACCTCCTTTATGGCGGTGGAGATGACCTCTTTGTCGTTGGCGAATGGCGCAATGTAATCAAGCTTGCTGGTGAAATCCAAGGTGATTTCAAGCAATGGGCAAAAAAACGTAACGGCGCTTGGAGCCTTTCGGCTGGAGTGGCTATTGTAAAAGCCAAATACCCGATTATTGAGGGTGCTAAGGAAAGCGGAGAGGAAGAAGACAACGCCAAGACTCATGCTTGCGGTGACGTGACCAAGAACTCTATTTCGCTGATGGGAACGCCACTCAATTGGGATAAGGAGTTTGAACCAGTAAGGGACCTTAAGGACAAGCTGGTTAATTTGCTTTGCGATAACGAGAGCCTGCCCAAGTCGTTCCTCAACAATGTGATGATTCATGCCATCAATGCGGCAATCAAGAACCATAAGGTGACCAAAGTTAACATTTACTGGCATTTGAGCTACGACATCAAGCGTGCCATGGAGCGTGCTAAAGGAAAAGAAGGTGTTATTGCTCTTCTTGAGCAATGTAGAGCCGACATCTGCACTCCAGGCAGCACTCTTGCCGGTGAAAAAATCGAGACTAACTACCATCTGCTTGAGCTGTGGGCTCTCGCTAGCCGCTGGGCAGAACTTGAATATAGAAGTATTAACGAAAAACAAAAAAATAAATAACTATGCAAGGGTTTAATAATCAATTCAACAACAACAGGCCACGCCAGAATAATAGGCAGCAGAGGCCTGAAATAGAAGAGAAGTATACCATCAAACATCCTATTAAAAAAGAATGGTTTGTTGATGGTGCAGATGACAATCTTGTCAAGTTTGCAGAAGAAGCTGGTAAAGCGATGGCTAATGCCGGCATTTCCAGTTCTCAAATCCGAAATATATATGGAGAGATTAAACGCATCCAAATGGCGGGTTTTGAGTCTACAAAATCTTCATTCTTCCTACTGAAGCCAAAAGTTGCTTACGCTTATGGCCGTGATGACAAAAAAACGCTAAAAATATTCAAAGAAATTTTTGATGAAGCGTTTAATTATGTGACTGACGAGAAATCTTATCAGAATTTCTGTAATTTTATGGAGGCCCTTTTGGCTTATCATAAGGCAAACGGAGGTAAAAAATAAAAAAATAGATATTATGAAACTAATAAAGAAAATATCAATAACTGGCAAACTAACTCTTAAAACAGGTTTGCACATTGGAGGTAGCAATTCATCGCTTAATATTGGCGGACCAGATAAGTTTGTAGTAAGAAACCCCATCAATAATATGCCATACATACCCGGCAGTTCATTGAAAGGAAAAATGCGCACTCTTATTGAATTAAGAGATGAATCTTATGATCGTAAGAAAGGAGATCCATCAAATGATCCTACATCTTATGCTGGAGCGTTGTTCGGAACTGCAGGCGATAAAAATGATGGGCATTCATCTCGATTGATTGTCCGTGACGCTCCTATGAACACGTCAAACAAAGAACAGTTTGAACATACAGATATGCCATTCACTGAAAGCAAAACCGAGGTCTCAATTAATAGAATCACCGGCACGGCAAAAAATGGTGGGTTGAGAACACTCGAGCGAGTTCCTGCTGGTGCCATTTTCGACGTGAATATGGTACTCAATATTTATGATAATGAAAATGAGGAAATCCTTCTCGAAACCCTAAAAGCTGCTATGGCTTTACTTGAGGATGACTACCTTGGTGGTAATGGTAGTCGCGGTTATGGCCAAGTAGAATTCAGTGATATGAAATTTGAATCCAAACCTACTGATTCTTATGCCTAACTACAAGATTATCAAGATGACCAATATGTCACCAATGCACATCGGGCTTGGGCGTGACAGCTATGATGTGTCGGCTGGTGCTTTGCACAGCGACACTCTTACTGCTGCATTAGCTTCAGTGCGTGCATTAAGTGGCAAAGATGGTGACTTGAAGCAGTTTCTTGAATCATTTGCGCTAAGCTCGGCTTTCCCTTATTGTGGCAACACCCTCTTTTTGCCTAAGCCATCAGGAAAAATAAATGTTGAAGTAGAAAGAATGGAAGAGAAAGACTATCGCAAGCTACTCAAGAAGGTCGCCTATGTGGCATCGACCCTCTGGCAAAAGCTTATAAATGGTGAGAAACTGCTCATAGCAAGGAATCAACTGCAAGGGCAATACTTGCTTGAAAAGCCTGAGGACAACTTTTTGTCGCCGATGGTAAGCATGATTAATCAACGAGTATCAGTACCTCGCAAAGACAATGAAGATGCTACTCCTTTTGCATTTGAATGGACCTATTTCCGCGAGGGATGTGGACTTTACTGCCTGCTTGATGCTGAGAGCAATGTTGCAAGCGAAGTTGAGGATCTTTTCAACGAACTTGGTGAGCAAGGTATAGGCAGTGACCGCAACGTGGGTGGTGGACACTTTGGAGTAGACGCAAAAGGCAATTTTGAGATGCCCGATGTGGCCGACGCCAATGGCACAATGCTTCTTTCTATGTATATCCCCACTGAGCAGGAATTGACTTCACTCAATGTAGAGACATCACGATACCAGTTGATAAAGCGTGGAGGCTATATTGCCGGAAGTTCAAGTGACAATTTGCGGCACCTTCGCAAAAACACTATCTATATTTTCGCAGCAGGTTCTGTCTTTAATGGTATTGCCCCCATTGTTGGCAAGGTCGTTGACCTAAGGCCTGCATGGAAAGAAGGCAACCTGCATCCAGTGTATCGCAGCGGCAAAGCTTTATCTATCAATATTAAAACAGACTGGATATGAGACATAAAGTGAAAATTGAAACACTCACATCAGTTCATGTGGGTAGTGGAGAAAAGTTGATAAATAACTGTGACTATATCGTTGATAATAATAACGTTTATATTATTTCTCCTGAAAAACTTGGGAAATTAATAGGAACAGACAAATTATCAATAGACAAGTGGGTTGCAGCTATTAATAATAGAAGCTTTGATAATTTTCTTGCAACACATACTCAAGGCACATCAAAAGAGCAGTTCTCCTCGCGAGTTTTAGCAAATTGGGCAAGTGGTGAATTTAAAGAAGATTCAACATTATCCACATGTATTCATGATGGAAGAGGCCTTCCATACATCCCAGGTTCCACAATAAAAGGGGCTATCAGGACAGCTATTACTGCTTCTCTGATGAAAAATGTTGCTAAATCTAATCCAAATCTGTCATTTGGAGAATCAAATAATAAGCTTAATAAACTTTTCAATAAAGATGAGAATCTGAATCCACAGTATGATGTATTTCGTTTTTTATTGATAAGTGATGCATATTTTGAAACTGGTTCTGAAGCAGCTGTTAAATTGGTGTTACTTAATCAACGAGAAAGAGAAAAATTGATTGATGAAACTAGGGCACCACAAATAGTTGAGGTTATAGATAAAGAATTTGATTCGGTCTTCACTATAACTATTGACAAAAAGAAATATGATATTGTAAATCTAAAACATGATTTAGCAAGTTTTCCTTTAGAGATGTCGTCTTTTGATTCTTTATTTAGATGCATTAATAAGCATACTAAAGAACTTGTTGAAAGTGAAATATCATATTGGGAAGATTATATAAGAGAAAGCGGCAAAATTGGAGCCACAGGCTATATAGAGAATTTAAAGGCAATTAAAGACGTTATCAACTCTTGTGGCGAAGGCAAAGAATGCGTTCTTCGTTTAGGCCAGGGAATTGGATGGCGTTTCATCACTGGTGCTTGGGCAGAGAATTTAGAGACTTTTGAAGATTTTATTCCAAGGATTCGTCCAAAGAATGATAAATATTTGCAATATGATTTTCCTAAGTCAAGACGCATTGACGATGAATCTTACCTTCTTGGTTTCGTTAAACTGACTATCGAAGATTAACTCATGTTTTATAATATTAGCAATCATCCTTCAAAATTTTGGCCCGACCATCAAATTTCTAAAGCAAAACAGATTGCTGGCGACGTGGTTGATATTCCATTCCCGGAGGTCTCTCCTTATGATGAGGCCGAGGTGATTTCTTCAAAAGCCAAGCAATTTGGCCAGGAATTAATCAATAAAATTGAAAGTGGTGATGTGATACACATTATGGGTGAACACACTTTCATGTTTGCTCTTGTGTCGTACTTGCTAGAACATGGCGTACGTTGTGTTGCCTCCACAACAAGTCGAGAAGTAGAATATAACGAGACTGGGGACAAAATATCTCAGTTCAATTTTGTGGATTTCAGAGAATACTATAAGCCGCGATAAAGAATAAGATATTGTTCTAACTATATTTCAATAAGAATTGATAGTATTATAGAGAGAGGACGTGTTTATTTGAGACACGTCCTCTTTTT
>FLNZ01000016.1_pt1 | contig 32601 bp, 27 predicted proteins | sample 1140391 | NCBI WGS metagenome assembly FLNZ01 (sample SAMEA3878171, study PRJEB12797) | bioreactor metagenome | biome: Moose rumen | place: Sweden | collected 2011-10 | reverse complement strand
TCTCTTTGTGGTGCTGTTCGTGGCGGGTGACGTGGTGAAGGGCGCGGGCCGTTGGATTGACCTCGGGCTATTCAAGCTGCAGCCTTCCGAATTCGCGAAGATTGCCTACCTGCTCACGATATCGTACTGGCTTTCGCGCCACCCGGTGAGCCTCTACAAGGTAAAGACCTTCGTGGTTCCTGCCCTGCTGTTCATTGTGCCTTTCGCGTTGGTGCTCAAGCAACCCGACCTGAGTACGGCCCTCGTGTTCATCGCGGTCACGTACGTGGCGTTCTTCTTTGCGGGCCTTACGCTCACCGACATGTTCCTGCTTGCAAGCCCGGTGCTTTCGGTGCTGTTCTCGCATTCCCAGGACATCGTATTCCAGGTGCTATGGGGCCTCCTGATTTGCGCGGTGGTGTTCGCGCTGGTACGCCGCAGGCTCCCGAAGGTGCTGACGGTGCTTTTCCTTGCGGCGAACATCCTTGCGGGTTACGCGAGTTCGATGGCGTGGAATATGCTGGAACCTCACCAGCAGAAGCGCGTGCATACGTTCCTCGACCCGACGAGCGACCCTAAGGGCGATGGCTACCAGGTGCTGCAGTCGCTTACCGCGATTGGCTCGGGCGGCCTTACGGGCAAGGGCTTTGGTCAGGGCACACAGACAAACCTCGCGTTCTTGCCCGAAGAACACACCGACTTCATTTTCAGCGTGCTCGGGGAACAGTTCGGCTTTGCGGGCTGCCTGTTCATACTCTCGCTCTACACGCTGTTCCTGTGGCGGGCGAGTTCCACGTGCAAGCTGTTCGCGGACCCCTTCATTACGCTCATTACCATGGGGGCCTGTACCATATTCCTGTTCCACATGATAGTGAACATCGCGATGACTATCGGGCTCATGCCCGTGACGGGGCTTCCGCTCCCGTTCCTTTCGTACGGCGGGTCGTTCGCCCTTACCTGCATGGTGCTTGTGGGCGGAATCCTCTGCATGCGATTCCAGGGCTGGCGTCAGTAAAAAAAAACAGGCGTTTTGGCTCATTTTCCGTTTGAAACCGTTTATAGGTATAGGAGGGCGGTTTCATTATGGAAATTATCCGTCGTTGTACAAACTTTCTTTTCGGTATGGAGTGCCTGGGCTGCGGCCGGGCATCGGAACAGCTGGACCCCTGGCTGTGTTCTGCCTGCAGGGAAGAACTTGCCCGCGAGGCGCTGGCATATTCGTTCCCTTCGCCCGATGCCATGTGCATGTTCCCCGTGCGTCCGCTTACGCGCAGGCTCGTGCATGCGCTCAAGTACAGGGGGCTTCCGGGAATGGCGTCGTACCTGGTAAGGCGATCTACCGCGGTGAAGGGGGGCGAAATTGCGCAGAGCATGGCGTTGCTTGCAAGGCCGTTCTACTTTGTGCCTGTCCCTCTGCACAGTTCGAGGTTCAGGGAACGCGGCTACAACCAGGCGCAGAAGATTGCATCGGCGCTCGCCACCTGCACCGGGGGTCGTGTTTGCAACTGGCTTTCACGTACGAACTTCAGGGTGTCGCAGACCAAGCTTTCGCGCGAGGAGCGCGGCTATAACGTGGCGGGCGCGTTCGAGCCGAAACTGCCGAGGAATATGCCTTCGCGGGGGACTATCTTTGTGGTGGACGACGTGTACACGACCGGGGCGACTACGGGGGCGTGCGTGCATGCCCTGCGCCGCGGGACGGTGCTCGATACGAAGGTGTGCACGCTCCTTTACGACGAGCCCGTATCCGCGACGATGGACTTCGTGGCGGACTGCCGGATGGAATGGGATGGCAATTATGGCGATTGAGTTACTAGTTCCGAGTTCCAAATAAAAAAGCGGGCTTCGATATGCTTCTCGAAACCCGCAATTCAAATAACTAGTAACTATTGACTAATAACTGGCACCGAAGGTGCCGAGGTAGCGGAGGAAGAGGGACTCGAACCCCCAAGCCTTACGGCGGCGGTTTTCAAGACCGCTGACTTACCAATTAGCCTATTCCTCCGGATTCAACGCCAACAATAAAAAACTCACGCCATTTCGTCAATGGAATTTGGGCGATTGTCTTTGGCGGGAATGAATATTAATTAAATTTTTCAATATGGAGACAATTGCAGAAAATACTGTGGTGGAGAACAAGCGGGTCCTTGACCTCCTGTTCTCCTACATGCCGAAAATCGCCGCGGAAAGGAAGATGGACAACCTGCTCGTGCTTATGGCCGACATGGGTCGTTCGCTTGTCCAGGCGGACCGCTGCTCCCTGTGGCTTACCGACGAGGAGCACGGGGAACTGTGGACGAAGGTCGCTCATGGGGTGAGCGAGCTTCGCATTCCGATTGCGGCGGGCTTTGTGGGCTGGTCCGTGAAGAACGGGCAACCCCTGCTCATTCCCGATGCCTACCTTGACCCGCGGTTCGACCGCCGTAGCGACGAGAAGACGCATTACCGCACGACGTCTGTGATGACTGTGCCCCTGTTCGATTCGCAGGGAAAGGTGATGGGGGTTTTCCAGGCGATAAACAAGCAGGGCGCGAATAAGGGATTTTCTAACCAGGACCTGGAACGCCTCTCGCTTACTGCCGTGTATTCTGCAAAGACCGTGGAATCCGCCCGACTGACCTCGGAGGTCGAAGACTCCAAGGACGAACTCGAGGCGACGCAGGAAGAACTGATCCACATCCTGGGCGACGTTTCCGAATCCAGGAGCCGCGAGACGGGTGACCATATCCAGCGCGTGGCCGAGATTTCTTACAAGCTGGCGCAGTACTACGGGCTCAGCGAAGAGGAGGCGCAGTGCATTCGCCTTGCCGCCCCGATGCACGACCTGGGGAAGGTCGCCATTCCCGATGCCATCCTGAACAAGCCGGGCAGGTTCACCGACGAGGAATACGAGGTGATGAAGTCCCATGCCATCAAGGGCGAGGAAATCCTCATGAAGTCGAAGCGCGACTTGTTGCGCTTTGCGGCGACACTTGCTGGCTCGCACCACGAGCGCTGGGACGGCAAGGGCTACCCGCGTGGACTCAAGGGCGAGGAAATCCCGCTGGCTGGCCGTATCTGCGCCGTGGCCGACGTTCTGGATGCCCTCTCGAGCCCGCGCTGCTACAAGCCCGCATGGCCCGAAGAGAAGGTCAAGGAAGAATTCATCAAGCAGCGCGGAGCGCAGTTCCAGCCGGAACTCATCGACGTGCTTGTGGAGCACTGGGACGATGTTTTCGAGTGCTTCAGGCAGGCGCGCGCGAAGTTCGAGGCTGCGGCAGTATAAGACCGCTCGCGCTAGATTCTAGTGCAGCGTCTCCGGTTTGCGCTCGCTTTCGCCTTCGACGACTCGTTAGGACAAGTCGCCTCCGGCTCACGAAGACCGTTCGCGTTTATATTGCAAAAAATTTACGGGACCCGGGATAATGGGCCCCGTTTTTTTGTTTTTCGGTGTTTTTGGCAAAAAAGAAAACCCCCGACTTTGGGTCGGGGGCCTTCGTGGTTCCGATTGGAGTTGAACCAACGACACGCGGATTTTCAGTCCACTGCTCTACCAACTGAGCTACAGAACCATTTGGTAAGCCAAAGATAGAAGAAAACGTGATATTTGTCAAGGGTAAATAGAATATTACCGAAAAAATTTTGATTTTCTAGAATATTCTTCTAAATTTAGGGTAGGATGTTCGATTGGTTGTGCGCGGCGCTTTGCTCCGTGGGGCTTAACATTTTATAGGCTTGAATATGCGAAAGAAATTTCAGATTAGGAACCTCCTTGCAGTCGGGACACTTTGCCTTGGGCTCTATGCCTGTTCCTCCGATGAAGGTAGCGACAGCCCGGTTGTTCCTCCGTTATCGGGTGACGATCCCTCTTCTAGCGATTCCCAGCCGGGTTCGGATAAACCGGGTTCCTCGTCTGCGATTGAAATCGACTCCGTTCGCAAGATTGTTAATGGTGATACAATCTTTGACACGATTCATGTCGTTGTGCCCAAGGATACGACGCCCCACTGGGTGGGCAACTCTGCACTCCGCATTACTGAAATTTCCCCGTTGAACCTTTCGTGGCTGGATGAATCCGGCGAGGACCCCGCATGGGTGGAAATATACAACGCGGGCGATGTCGCTGCGAACCTGAAGGGCTATGCGCTTGTCGAAAGCCTTGAGAAGCCCCGCAAGTGGGTTTTCGGCGACGAACTTATCGCTGCGAAGTCCTTCCGCATCGTGTTCTGCGACAAGAAGAATATTACCGAAGTCAAGGGCGCAGATAACGGCGACATGCACGCCCGTACCCACACCAACTGGAAGATGGACAAGGCCGGCGGAACGGTTTACCTGATCGATGCCGCCTACGGCATCCGCGATTCCGTTGTGTTCCCCGAAATTACGAAGGGTGACCTGAGCTGGGGTATTACCGACGGTGGCATCTGGAAGTATTTCGACAAGCCGACTCCCGAAAAGCCCAATACCGGCTCGACCGCTTATGACGCGCTTGCTCCGGAACTTGACCTGAGCCAGATCAAGGGAGGTTTCTACAATGATCCGGTAACAATCAATCCGCCTTCCCTGCCGAGTGGCGTGAAGCTGCGCTGCACCGAGGACGGCTCCGCTCCGGGGGCGAACTCCCAGGAATTCAATTCTGCAAAGACGTTCGACAAGAACACGACGCTCCGTTGCGCCGTCTTCAAGGATGGCTCGCTCAGTACGCAGGTGGTCACGAAGACGTTCTTTGTGGGCGAACAGGTGAACATGCCCGTGGTGGCGGTGAGCGTGAATCCGGATTTCTTCAACAAGCATTACATTCAGCCGGAACCTGGCCACACGAACGCAAGCAGCCCGGAAGCGGCTCCCTCCGGCCTGTACGAGGATGTCGAATTCCCTGTGCATGTGGAATACTTCCCCAACGGCAGTTCCTCGGACAAGTCTGCATGGGATATCGAAGCGGGAATTTCCATGATGGGTAACTACAGCCGTCTGGAACGCAAGAAGTCCGTCGCTATCGTGATGAGGGAAGAATACCAGGATGGCTGGCTGCATTACTCCCTGTTTGATACCCGCAAGAGCGAAAACGACAAGTACAAGGGATTCAACCTCCGCAACAATGGTAACCGTTTTGTGAGCGACTACTTTGCCGATGCCCTGGGTGGTGCAATCCTTGAAGGCAGCGGTGTCGATTACCAGCGCAGCCGCCAGGTGGTGGTGTTCTACAACGGCAAGTACTTCGGCATCCACGACATGCGCGAACGTTTCAACAAGAACTATGTCGAATCGAACTACGGCATCGAGGCTTCTACCGTGACGATGGTCAAGCACCTTACCGAGACGGTTACGGCAAGCAATGGTACGCCCGACGAGTACATCTCCATGCTTGAACTTGCCGCGGACAACGATTTCAGTGGCGACAACAATGCATCCTATGCACAGCTCAAGACGATGATGGATGTCGGCAACTTTGCAGATTACATGGCTGCCGAGATGTATATCCATAACGGTGACTGGCCGAACAACAACGTGCGTGCCTGGCGCAGCCCGGATAACATGTGGAAGTTCATGGTTTACGACCTTGACCACGGATTCAACTGGGATTGGAACGTGCAGGGCTTTGGCCAGAGTACGAACATGTTTGACTGGGTCAAGCAGGGTGGCCGTAGCAGTGGCAAGTGCTATACGAGCAACGACAAGGCCTTCACGGGCGACAAGAGACACTGCTTCCACGTGTTCTACGTACGCCTCATCAAGAATCCCGACTTCAAGCGCCTGTTCCTCAACCATGCTGCCGTCATGTTGCAGAATTACCTGAACGCCGATGTCATCGAGAAGGTCCGTGCGAAGATGGCGGGCTCGATTGATGAAACCGAAGCGGAAAGGGATTTGGCGGCAAATGGCCAGAAGGAGCGCGGCTACGGTTCGTTCACCGTATCGAATTCGAGCATAACGGAATGGGCTCGCCAACGCGACAGCGATATGCTGCAGCAGTACAAGAGCGAGTTTGGCCTGGGCGAAATGGTCAATATGACGATTTCGTCGAACGGGAATGGTTCCGTGCTGATGGAAGGCATGAAGCTCCCGGGCAGCACCGCAACTTCTACCAAGTACACGGGCAAGTTCTTTAGCGGAAACCAGATGGAGGTGACAGCTGTGCCTTCGAATGGAGCCGTGTTTACCGGATGGTCTGACGGTTCTACCGATAACCCGCACCTCGTGAACATCACGGAAGGTTCGACGATTACGGCCAACTTCAAGTAAGTTTTACTTGACGGTGGATTTGCGCGGGCTTTTAAGTCCGCGTTTTTGTTTATCGCGGGATATTTCTAAATTTGTGTGCATGATGAGCCCCGTGCGAAAGATGTTCGACGGTATCGCGAACCGCTACGACTTCCTGAACCACTTCTTGAGTTGTGGCCAGGATATCTTGTGGCGCCGGGCGTGCTGCCGCGAAATTCGGCGGATGCGCCCCGGAAAGCGCCTGCTTGATTTGTGTGGCGGTACGGGCGATTTTGCGGTTACGTACGAGAAGTTTAACGGCGTGCAGGACGTCGCTATTCTGGGTGATTTTTCTTATGGCATGCTGAAGGGGGCCGCGGGCAAGAAGACAGCGGCTGTTCCCGTGCAGCTCGATGCGATGAAGATGCCGTTTGCAGATGGTGCATTCGACGTGATTCTGAACGGTTTCGGAATGCGCAACCTGCCCGATGCGGAGGGCGGCCTGAATGAATCTGCGCGCGTGCTCACGGATGGCGGCTACCTGCAGGTGCTGGAATTTTTCTCCCCGCGGAACGTGTTCAACAAGTTCTTCTACAAGGTGCTTGCCCCGCTGTTTATCCCGGTGCTGGGAGCGTTTTTCAGCAAGCGCGATGCGTATGAATATCTGGTGAATTCCATTATCCGGTTTTTGCCGGTGGCAGACTTTGTCGCGCTTGCGGAAAGGAATGGGTTCGAGCTTGTTCACGTGAAGCCCTGCTTTTTCGGGGTGGCGTACCGTGTGCTTCTGCGCCGGAAGTCTATGCCGGCGGGAGGTGATGCGTGAGCCGCTATATCCTCGGAGTGACGGGGGCTAGCGGGGCGATATATGCGACTCGTACCGCAATGCACCTGAAGCGCCTCGGGCATGAGGTTTCGCTTGTGGTGACGGCGCCTGGCCGCGATGTTGTCAAGTTTGAGGGGCAGGAATCTCTCTACGGTTTTGCGGACAAGCGCTACGACGTGGAAGACTTCTTCGCGGAATGCGCGAGCGGGTCTGCCGACTATGCGGGCATGGCTGTGGTGCCCTGCTCCATGGGCACGCTCGGACGCATCGCTGCAGGGACCTCGGACAACCTGCTGGTACGCAGTGCGGATGTATGCCTCAAGGAGCGTTGCCCGCTGGTGATTGTCCCGCGCGAGATGCCCTACAACCTCATCCACATCGAGAACATGGAACGCGTGACCCGCGCGGGTGCGATTGTTGTGCCCGCCTCGCCGCAGTTCTACAGCAGGCCCGCAAGTATCGAGGAACTCGTAGATACCGTTGTCGCGAAGGTCCTGAAACATCTGGGTGCGGCTTCGGCGGAAGACTGCGCCGAGATTGTGAAACCATGGAACGGGGATGCGCTCGGGGGCCCTATATGCTGAAGAAGATATTAGAATTCGGGCACATGGTGCGCTTTAGCCATTCGCTTTTCGCGATGCCCTTCGCGCTTGGTTCCATGTGGGTGGCGGCGAACGGATTCCGCGATATGTCTGCGGCGGAGACTGCACGCATTGTGTTGCTGATTGTTGGCTGCATGGTTACCGCCCGCAACAGCGCGATGAGTTTCAACCGCATTGCCGATGCCGATATCGACGCGAAAAACCCGCGCACGGCGAAGCGCCACCTGCCTGCGGGCCGCCTTTCGAAAAAATCTGTAATCGCCTTCCTTGCCATAAACGGCGTGCTGTTCGTGACGTTCGCGTTCCTGCTGCAGCCCCTCGCGGGAATGCTTGCGCTCCCTGTATGGTTGCTCCTGCTTTCTTATTCCTACTGGAAGCGTTTCAGCTGGCTATGCCACTGGTTCTTGGGGTTTGCGATAGGGATGAGCCCGCTCGGCGCCTGGATTGCCATTCGGGGCGAGTTTGCGGTGTTCCCGATATTCTTGCTCGTGATTCTCATGCTCTGGATGGGCGGCTTCGACATCATCTACGCCACGCAGGACGAAGAGATTGATCGCCAGATGGGACTGCATTCCGTGCCCGCGCGTTTTGGCCGCAAGCGCGCCCTGCAAATTGCCTTCTGGAGCCACATTGCGATGCTCGCACTCTGCGTAGCCTTCGGGTTCGTGTGGAACATGGGTATCCCCTGGTGGGTAGTGACCGGGCTTATGGCTGCCGCCGTCCTGTATATTCATTTGTTCAGAAAATCCGATGACCTGGATGCCATGAACCGCGATTTTTTCCTGGCGAATGTCGCGATAAGCGTGCTTGTGATGGCGGGGCTCATCGTGTGGATTTGCATGGGAGGGGATGTCAATGTCCTTTATTAAGAAAACCGACGGAAAGTTCACGACCGAAGACAAGATCAAGATGTTCCAGCAGATGGGAACCGTGGGCGCAGTGATTGCCGTCGTGTTCGTGATTCTTATAGAGTCGGGCGTTGCGGGCGACAAGACTCCGCTTGCCGAGATGGGGCTTACCGCGATGATCGTGGTGCTCGCCGTGTCGCTCATCGGGAGCATGTACTTTAAGCGGAAGCTGTAGGCTAGATTTCCAGATCTGCGGAATAAACGGTTTCCATCGTTCCGTCGTCGCATTCGAACAGCAGGCTGCCGTCATCGTTCATGTCGAGGATGCGGCCTGTTTTCTTTATGGCGCCTGTGCCGCTGTCACGGTTTTCATCGGTGCAACGGTTGTTCACGACGACGGTCCCGCGGGCGCCTATAAACTGGTCCATCTTGCGCCAGGCGGCGACCCACGGCGATATCCCGAAGGCGCGGAACTGCCCGATGGCGCGTTCCAGGCTTGCGATAAGCGACTGCAACATTTTTTCACGGTTGACGCTTTGCCCGCAGATATCCCTGAGGGTGGTGACGGCGCGCCCGAGGTACGCGTAGTCTGCGGGGTCGCTGTTCACGTTGATGCCTACCCCCATGCTGATGGCAGGTTGCGGCGCGGAACCCGACGCTGCGAGTTTTATATAAACTAATTCAGCGAGGATTCCGCAGAACTTGTGCTTGCCGCACAGGATGTCGTTCGGCCACTTGACCGAAACTTTCCCGATATCCCTGTTGCCGAGTCCCTGCGTATTGGAAACTTCTTGCAGGTCGCGGAATACTTCGGCGAATGTGAGCGATGCAACCTGCGTGATTTGCGGGGCCGATGCAAGCGGAATACCTTCCAGCGGGATGAGGATATTGAAGTAAAGGTTCTTGCCGGCGGGGGAGGCCCATGTGCGTTCGTGACGCCCGCGGCCGGCTGTCTGCGTGTCGGCGACAATGAGCGTGCCGGGTACGATTTCACCCGCGGAGGCGCGTGCCTTCATCAGGCTATGCGTGCTTTCTAGGGAAGCAAAAAAAAATGCGGGTGCGTTGCCAAATCCGCACAGTTGCCACTCATTAAAATTACGTTCGCGAGAAAACATATCCAAGTGAAGATCCCCGGACAAGTCGGGAATGACGAATCGGGCCTATTCTTCGTCTTCCTTCTGCTCCTGCAGTTCCTTGAGGGCTTCTTCGGGGAAGATTGTGAAGAATTCACGCTTGCGGTCTTCGAAGAGCTGTAGCATGCGTTCCTGTTCGAACTGCTCGCGGTCGATGTTCTGCATAAAGAACTCGTCGCGTGCAAAATCGCGGGTCGTCATCATCTTCTTCAGGTCATCGGAGATTTCCATGCGGTCCCACAGGATGTAGTACGACTGCACGTCCAGGCTACCGAAGATGTCGACGTTCAGGTGTATGGAATTTGCCTTGCTGGAATCGACGAGTTCGACCTTTGTTTCGCGCTTTTCGGGACGGAAAATCTGTGCGTCGCTCACGCCTTTCGAGAGATCCTGGGGAGGCTCTTCGGCAAATGCGCCAAGTGCGAGTGCACACAGGGTGGCACCGGCAAATGCGAACGTCTTATGTACTTTCCCGAAAATCATATCCACAATATAACATCATTTAGGATAAAAGAAAAGTTATTTCTGCGTGCTTGTGATAAAAATCGCATTTTCCGCCGGCACTAGGGGGCTAGAGCGCGAGCGGCATCCAGGGCTTTACCACGTCGATGGACTTGAGGAGCCCTTGCTTGTTGCGCCTGATGGCAGCTGCGGCAATCATCGCCCCGTTGTCGGTGCTGAGGCTCCTGTCAGGGATGCAGAACCGGATTCCGTGTCTGCCGCAGTAGTCCTGCAGGCGGTTGCGCAGCCATGCGTTTGCGCTTACCCCGCCACCGACGACAAGCGTCTTCATGCGGGTCTTCTTGAGCGCGTTGATTGTTTTTTCCACAAGGCTCCCGACGATTGCATCTTCCAGCGAGGCGCAGATGTCGCCCAGGTTTTTCTGGATATATTCCGGGTCGTGCGTCTCGGTGTAGCGCAGCACTGCGGTCTTGAGCCCGCTGAACGAAAATTCGCAGTTGTCGTGCGAGTGGAGCGCCCTCGGGAATTCGACGAACTTGCGGTTGCCGTTTTGGCCGAGCCTGCTGATGGTTGCCCCTGCGGGGTACTTGAGGCCGAGCAGTTTGCCGCACTTGTCGAACGCTTCGCCTGCGGCGTCGTCGCGGGTGCGTCCGATGCTCGTGTACTTGAATCCGGGTTCTTCCATCACGAGTTCCGTGTGCCCGCCCGATACGGTGAGCGTGAGGAACGGCGGCTCGATATCCGGGTTGCTGAGCCATGCGGCTGCGAGATGGCCCTCGAGGTGGTTGATGCCGTATGCCGGGATGTTTAGGTCGCGGGCGAGTCCCCTTGCGAAACTCGCCCCTACAAGTAGCGGGCCCATGAGCCCGGGGCCTGTGGTGTAGGCAATCGCGTCGATATCCTTGAGAGCGATGCCCGCTTCCTTGACGGCGGCCTCCGCGATGGGGGCAATCTTCTGCAGGTGGGCGCGTGCTGCGATTTCGGGAACGACACCGCCGTACAGGGCGTGCTCGTCTATCTGGCTGTAGAGCGGGTTGGAAATTACCTTGAGGGGGTTGTCCTGCAGCACTGCGCAGGCGGTTTCGTCACAACTGGATTCAATTCCGAGCCAAATCATTCAAGTTTCTCCTCGGCATCCTCGTCCAGCGAATCGGCGGGTGCGGCGAGTTTCTTGATATCTTGCAGCGACACCTTGTCGGGCGAGAGCTGTATGGCCTTGATGGACATCTCGCGGTTCACGCCCGAGGGGAGCGTGAGCTTTACGGTGGGCGTGAGGCTGTCGACATCTTCGATCTGGAAGCGGTTGAATTCCACGAACAGTTCGATGCTCGTGTTGCTGATGGAATCGAGCGTGCCTTCGCCGCCGGTTATTTCGACGGATACGTTGGGCGGGTTAAGCCTGTACGTTTCACGGTCGAACATGCCGATAAGCTGCACCGGGATATCGCGATAGAACTTCTTGCCGATTTTCTGGATGTTGACCGAAATGCTCGTGAGCGAGTCGCCCGGAGATACGTGTGCGGGGAACTGCTTGAAATCGAGCGGGATAGAGTACGTCGTGTCATGAACGAGCCCGCTGAACGATACGGAGTCTGTCGGGATTTCGATGATGCGCGTGATGACGTTCCTTGCGCCGGAAACCGTGATGAAGTCCGGTTCCAGCTTGGGCTCGTCGGTAAGCAGGTAGCCCGTTGCCGCATCGAAGGTGACCATGGAGCGCACGGGCACGTTGCGTTCGATTCGCGTGTCGAGGTCTAGGTCTATGAACAGGAGCTGGTTGTCGGGTTCAATGAACTTGATGTTTGAAAAGTTTGGTGCCGAGAAGTTCTTTTCGCCGATAGGCTTGCGGGTGGCGCCGAGTTCTGCATCCTGGAGGTCCACGATGATGGCCGCTGCGGTCGTATCGCCCTGCATGACCTTGGAACGCAGGCGCATGAGGTCGAACGGAGCGCCTTCCAGGGTGATGCGCATGGTGTGCGGCGGTTTCGAGGCGATGGCGAGCATTTCCGGGAGTTTCACGAGGCGCACGGGGATATCCAGCTCAACCTTGAACGTGTTGAGCGACACGACGTAAAGCCATAGTGCAATCCCGAAGATGAACGCTGTAATCTTTAATGCGATATGTTTCATAGATGCCCCGTGAAGCATTGAAAATTTAGTTATATTCAACGCGTGTTCGGACAACTCGGGTACCTAATATCGGAATCTTTTCGTGGATGGAAGCAGCATCGCACGGTCATATTGCCGTCGCTTCTCACGATTTTCCTGTGCTCGCTCCTTCTCGCGGCATCGCTCACGGTGCTTGGGGGCGTTTTCCGCGTGCTTTCTGTCGAGAGTACACTCTATACGGTCGAGGCTTTCCTGCCCGAAACGGTGAGCGAGGATTCCGTACAGGCGGTAAGGCAGAGACTTGAACATTTCAGGGGCGTGGAACGCGTCGAGTACGTGAGCGCCGATTCCGCGCTGGCCGATTTCCGCAGGCATTTTTCGGGCGAGATGCTCGACCTTGTGGACGAGAACCCCATACCGCCGTTTTTCCGCGTGTCTCTTGTGCCGGGAAACCAGAATCCGGCAGACCTTACGGAATTCATTGCAGCCCTCTCGCGCCTGGAATACTTCGAGGAAGTGCAGGCCCCGGTGGACTGGGCCACCCGCGTTTCGGAATGGAAGTTCCGTATGGTGTTCTGGCCTGTTTGTCTGAGCCTCCTTTTGCTGGTGACGCTCTCGCTTATTATCTGCAACTCGGTGCGGCTCTCGCTCCTGTCGCGCAAGCTCCTGGTCGAGAACATGAAGTATGCCGGCGGAAGCCCGTTCTTTATCGAGTTCCCGTTCGTGCTCGAGGGCATGATGCAGGGGCTTGTCGGTAGCGGCTTTGCCGTATCGATCCTTCTTGTGATTGTTGAATCTATCGGCAGGGCGATTCCCCTTGTTGGCGAAAACATTGGCGGGCTCTGGGCGCTCCTTGGACTTGTGGTTTGCCTGGTCACGCTCGTTTCCGCATACTTCAGTTACCGCACCGTCCAGGAATTCCTGCTTGCGAAACGGAGCGAACGGGAATAAGCCATGCGTCTGCTGGTCGTTTTTCTCTGCTTGCTTGTAGGCCTTGCGGGTGCTGCCCCGAAAAAGACGGACGCCCAGATCAAGGAGCAGCGCAACGCCCTCAAAAAGCTTGAGTCCGACCTTGCGAAAAAACGCGAGGAACTCGTGCTCCTGGAAACAGAAGAGAAAGGCGTGCTGAATACGATTTCGCTTTTGGACCAGAACCTGAACCAGACGCGCGTCTACATCACCGAACTTTCGAAAAACGAGAAACTCGTGCAGCAGGCGGTGGAACAGCTCAAGCGGGATATAGATTCCCTTGACCAGAAAATCCACGTGCGTAAGGAAGCTATGAAGGTGCGCGTGCGCAAGTTGTATGTAAACGGCCGCTACAGCGAGGCGGAGGTCCTGTACCGGCTGCTTTCCCGCGAAGGTGACCCGAGGCGGCAGGCGTACTGGGTGCACCACGTGCTGAACGAGGACCGAATGCAGGTGGAAATCCTGACGGCGATGGTTACGGAACGCGACGAGAAAAAGCGCGAGTCGGAAGAGCACCTGGTGGAACTGAACGGCCTGCGCGAAAAGAAGGCGCGGGAAGAGAAGGGGCTTGTAAGCCAGATGGGCAACCAGGAGCGCATGCTCCTGAACCTCAAGCACGACAAGGCGATGCAACAGCGCGCGCTGCAGGAATTCGAACGCAACCAGAAGGTGATGCAGGCCCTTATCGCGAAGTTGGAAGCGAAGCGCAAGAAGGAAATCGAGGAAGCGAAGAAGGCCGAGGCCGCCCGGAAGGCGAAGCAGAAAAAGCAGAAAGAAAAGAAGGTCGTGGAAAAGCCCAAGAAGACTATCGCGGGCTCGGTCAAGGGGCCGAAGTGCATGCCGCTGGAAGGCGAAATCATAAGCAACTATGGCCTGCAGGAACATCCGGTATTGCATATCGCCACGCGCAACCTGGGCGTAGAGATTCGCGGCAAGCGCGGGGCCGCCATACGTGCCGCTGCGGCAGGGACTGTCGTGATGGTCGCAGAAATTGACGGGCGAGGCCCTTCCGTGATTATCGAGCACGAGGGGGGGACGTATTCCGTGTACGGCCACCTGCGCTCCATTCGCGTGCAGGAGGGAAAAGAGGTGCGTAATTGCGAAGAAATTGGCGAGGCGGGCGATATCGCGAGTCTAAATGGAATTAAATTGTACTTTCAAGTTAGCGAAGGCACCCAGACGGTGGATCCGCTACAGTGGTTGAAGACGAAATGATAAAGTATCGCTTAAATGGTCCCGCGTCGCAGGAACGCCAGCGCATCCGCCTGATGGCGGCGCTGTGCGAGAACCGCTTTCCTCAGGCGGTCGTCATTGACGGTACTCCGGGAATCGGCAAGAAGGCGCTTGCCATGGAAATCTCGAAGGCGCTCCAGTGCACCGATATGTTCGAGCGCCCGTGCGGGCAGTGCTTCGGCTGCAAGATGGCCGCCGACCCGGGAGCCGCCGACAACTGGGTGTTCCCGCTTACGGCCGCCGAGGCGCAGGCCAAGTCCGCCGAAGACGTGAAGGCGGGGAGCCGCGCGAAGACGCTCCAGGATATCAAGCAGGGCTATATCGAGCAGATTGTTGCTAACCCGTACCGCACCGACATCTTCGATGCGGGTGCCGAGATTTCGGTGAATCTCATCCGCGCCATGAAGTCGACGTTCGTGATGAAGGGCGACCGTACCCGCGTGGTGATTGTCGCTGAGGCGGATCGCATGAACGATGCCGCCTCGAATGCCTTCCTCAAGACGCTCGAGGAGGTCCCGCCCGATACGTACTTCGTGTTGACCGTGGCCTCGCGCGAAAGGCTGCTCCCGACTATACGTTCCCGTTGCCTTGCGATTCACCTGTCGTCGCTTACCGACGCCGAGGTGAAGGAGGAAACCCTCCGCATGCTGGGCGACGATGCCGACGAGGATCAGGTGTCCCGTGACGTGATAGGGCTTTCGCTCGGGTCTCCCGGCAAGGCGTTCTTCTATCTGGAAAATGCGAAGGCGCTTTGCGGCCTGGCGTCGGACTTTATCGTGAAGAGCCTCAAGAACGACTATAGCGCGCTTTTCGAGGAGCTTGCGGAAAACGACCTGACCGAAGTCTCTGAGGCGAACGGCTTTTTGGAAGTGCTCTCGTTCCTTATCGCCGACATCCTGCGCAAGCAGTCCGGTGCGGCGGTGCGCCTGCCCGATACCATGGCGGGTATGGACATGGATGCGTTCCCGCGGGTAGATGCGGATGCACTCGAGATGGCGCTTGCCACTGTGCAAGAAACTATGGAAAGGATAGCGAGCCGCCGCAGTACTGCGATGATGTGCCTGCAGTCGCTCGCCATAAAGCTTTTCGAGGGTTACAAGTAATGAACGACACCGTAGCTTCGACGCTTGCGCGGGAACTGAAAATCCCGCATCTGGTAGCGAGGCTTCTCGTATCCAGAGGGATCCGTACCGCATCTGCGGCAAACCGGATTCTGGACGACGGCTGCGGTGCAGAACTTTCCCCCTGGCTCATGAAGGGCATGGAAGATGCAGTGAGCTGGATTCTTGCGGTGCGCGAGAAGAAAGGGAAGGTGTTTATTTTCGGGGACTACGACCTGGACGGCATGACCTCGGTGACGCTCCTTTCGAGGTGCTTCGCGCAGATAGGGATTGAGTCGGAGTGGAGGCTCCCGAACAGGTTCGGCGACGGTTACGGGCTTTCCATTGCCGCCGTGGAAGAAATGTACAATGCGGGTGCACGCAACCTGGTGACCGTGGATACGGGCATTACAGCGAATGTGGAAATCGCCCGCGCGAAGGAACTCGGGATGTCGGTGATGGTCATTGACCACCATCAGCCCTCGGGGGACGCGCTCCCTCCGTGCGACGTGCTGCTCGACCCGCACCAGCAGGGGGACATGTACCCGAATCCCGAACTCTGCGGGGTGGGGGTTTCGTACAAGTTTATATGCGCGCTGTTCGAACGGCTCGGGATGGAATCTCCCAGGAACCTGCTCGAACTTGTTGCCCTCGGGACGCTTGCCGACCTCGTGCAGATGACTCCCGAAAATCGCTTCTTTACCAAGACCGGACTTGCAAGGCTCCAGAACAGCCAGTTGCCCGGAGTGCAGGCTCTGTATTCCTCGCTCATGAAACCGGGGAGCGCGGTCGGCGGCATCGACGTGATGTACAAGATTGCGCCGCTCCTGAACGCACCCGGCCGTATGGAAAAGCCGGACCCCGCGCTCAAGTTGCTCATGTGTACCGACGTGGCGAACGCTCCGGACCTGATGGCGGAACTGAAGGAATGGAACGCGCAGCGTAAGGCGAAGGAAGCGGAAATTACCGACATGGCGCTTACCCGCGTGAAGGAAATCTACGGCGAAAAGATTCCAAAGGTGCTCGTGGTGGATGGCGCCGGCTGGCACGTGGGTGTTATCGGGATTGTATCTGCAAAGCTGGCGCAGGAATTCTGCCGACCGACCGCGGTGCTCTCGATTGACGAGGGCATGGCGCACGCGAGTGCGCGCGCGGTCCCCGGTTTCAACTGGCACAAGGCGCTCTTTGAATGCCGCGACCTGTTTGAGCGCTGGGGCGGGCATGCGAACGCCGCGGGTTTCTCGCTCCCTGCCGACAAGATTCCCGAATTGCGCGAACGCCTGGCCGCTTCTGCCGAAGAGCAGGGCTATACCGGCGAGGCGTTCGATACCAACGAGCCGCATGCCTACGATATCGACGTAGCGCTCGGCGAACTGATTGTGGAAGGCACGCGCCACCGCATCGAGAAGACGGTGCTTGACTATTTTGACAAGATGGAACCGTTCGGGGGGAACTTCCCGTATCCCGTGTTCCGTGCCGAGGGCGTGACCGTCCATCGGGTGAAGGAACTCCGCGGCGGACACCTCCAGATGGAAATCTCGCAGGCGGGTAGCCCCTCGTTCTCGGCTATCGCGTTCGGGCTTCGCAAGTGCAAGCCTCTCCTGGGCGGTTCGCGCAAGGTTTCCATCGTGTTCGAACCCACGTGGAACTATTTCAATAACAAGAAAACTATCCAGCTTTGCGTAAAGGCCATCGAGTAGGCCGTATGCAGAAGTTGCTCCCTTACTTTTTTTCGTTTGTCGTAGTTGCCGTCCTGGCGATATTCCTCTTCTATTCCGGTTTCAGGGAGTTGTTTACGGTAGCCGTTCCGGAACCGCCCGTCGAAGAACAGCCTGCACCCGAGGAACCGAAGGCGTTTACCGGGCGCGTCGTGATGCCCGACAGCGAAAGCATTCTCGTGCTCGAGAACAGCGCGGATCGCGACATCAAAAAAGTGGCTACGTATTTTTCGGGCCGTGCGGCGGGACTCCACTGGCTTGCGCGCCCGTACTTCAAGAAGCACCGCGATGCGGAAGATGTCATCGTGGGCATCCGCATGACCATCGATTCGCTCGGGCGCATCACGTGCAACGAGATTGAGTACACGAACGCCGAAGACGAGAGCCTCAAGGACACCCTGCAGAGGCATATCGAGTATTACTGGCGGTATAGGAAAAGCGAGTACGGCACGACCGAAATCTGGCTCCCCATCCGTTTCCGCGCCGTTTATTAATTAAGAACTACCCCTTGAGAATCTTCAGCAGTTGTTCGGTGCGCTTCTCGATGAGGATGAACGCCTCGAACATGCGGGCCTCGCGCCACTTGGTCAGGTACTTCGCGCGCCATTCCGCGGCAACCTGGTCGGGAGCCTCGGGAGCGTCTTCGTTACGGTACCAAACTTCCTTCGTGATTTCGCGGATCATGTCGCCCATCTCGGCGGCAGGCTGCAGGCTACCCTTGCACAGCAGCAGGGCACGGAGGTTGTCGAGCAGCACTTCGTCGCTCGGGTTTTCCGAGTCGTCGCGGGCGCAGTCCCAGATTTCGCCGCGGTGGCGTTCCGTCCAGCCTATGAGGTGCTTCTCGGTGCGTTCGAGTTCACCCTTCGCGAGCTTTTCTTCCACGGCTTCGCGGGGGTAGTAGATGCTGTTCGGGTAAAATTCGATCATGGTCATTCCCAAGGTTAATGCCCGGGGCGGGACTTGAACCCGCACGAGGTTGCCCCCAAGGGATTTTAAGTCCCCAGTGTCTACCATTCCACCACCCGGGCAGGTGTGCCTGCCAAATATAGGAAATTTCGCCATTTTTCCGTTCGTTGTCCTTTTGTCAAGGCATTTTTCGGCAGAATCTTACAAAAAAGAACCATTCCGGGAAAAATTTGCTAGATTAAGAAACATGAAACACTTAGTGCTTATTTCCGCTGTCATGGCTCTTGCCATAAACGCCTTCTCTGCAGACGACAACGAGAAGGAATTCAAGGAACAGCTTGCCTCGCTCCGCGATAGCTACGCTTCCTCCATCAATATGGCTATGGAAGATGCCATGGAGGGCGACCCTGCCGGCTGGTTCAAGGCCCGCAACGAAGGTCTCGATGCCGACTGGGACGACCTGGAATTCGAACCGCCCACCCTTTCCCTGTTCTCCATCGAGGAAATCCCCTACGGGTTCAAGATTTCGGGCAGCAACCACGATTTCCAGCTCAATGCCGAGGTTTTCGTCTGGACCCGCAATACCGACATCCAATACACGATTACCTACCTTGATGGCACGAACGAGGCTGCCAAGGAGATTGCGAAGGAAGTGTTCCAGAACGAGCAGTCCGACTACCCGTCCAAGTGCGCGAAGGGCGCCGTGACCTGCTACAACGGTAAGTCTACCTTCGGCGAACTGAAGAAAAAGGGCAAGAAAAAGAAGAAATAATCACTTTTTTCTTACGGGTAAATAAATTTTTACCCTTTTGCCGAAATTTTATATATATTAGAAAGAGCCCGGTCCCGTTTTGGCGCCGGGCTCCGGATTTTTGTACCCTGAAAATTCGTGAAATTGCTAACTTGTTGAGTGTCAATGGATTGTAGTTTTGTCGGAGTCTAGGAAATATGGTCAACTGTTCTAGAAAGCTTGGTTTTACCCTGGTCGAGGTCCTCGTGGTGGTCGCCATCATGGGCATTCTTTCCGGTATCGGGGTGGCTAGCCTGCGCAGTGCGGTTGCGAACAGCCGAATCAAGGACGCCGGTATCAACGTGACCGCCTTCATGCAGCGGGCGGCGAACGAGGCTACGCGGTTGAACGAGAAACTGACCGTGGAAGTGGAAAATAACAACAAGTCACTGAGACTTTATAAATGTACTACAGTTGGCGATGATGGAAACTGCTCTGCGCATGATTCACAAATTCTTGATGAGATGACGCTCGAGTCGATAAGCGCGTTTGTTCCTGGACAGGCTGATGGTACTGACTGTCCGACGCTTGGGGGCGAAACGACGCTAAATGCCAAGACGTCAATATTGCTTACTCCTAAAATAGGTGTGTCACCTATTTCCAGTGGTTGTATTTTGATCCGATATGGAAGTACAGACCGGTTTGCGGCCTCCATCAAGTCCCCGACGAAGTTCTCTATGTATTATGAGTTGAGTTACGATTCTGGTGCGAGCTGGTTTGAACCGTAGGTGTGTTATGGATAAGTTAATAAAGAGCAAGAAAGGTTTCGGTATCACGGAGGTGCTTATCTCCGCGGTGGTTCTCGGTCTTTTGTACATGGCGATTCTCCACATGCAGACGGGCAACCGCGAGGCATTGCTCCGTATCCGTGGGCGTGACGGCGCCATCGAGGTCGCACAGCAGGTCATAGATTCCCTGAACCGTATCGGCATCGCGTCCATTCCCGACCCGACGAGCGTTGCTTCTGGAGACGAACATATCAAGGAAGGTAACTATGTATGGGAGTGGGACGATATTTCGCGTTCCTGGGACCGTGGCGAAAAGGTCGGTGGAGGACAGTCCACCATCCAGTATACTCCGACCGTGACGGTTTCTCCTACGACCGACTATACTGCGACAAGCGAATCAAACCTTGAGTCGGTTCAACATGTCTACGCCAAGCAGGTGAACGTGCAGGTCTCCTGGCAGTTCAAGGGCTCCACGCAGTCCATAAACATGTCCACCGTGATACGCTAGGCCGCATTGACTGTGATTTTCGCCGGGATTTGCTCCCGGCTTTTTCTTTTGGATTTGCATTTCTAATTTTTTTATATACTTTTTAAAGAGTATGGTTTTATTAGGAGATTCCGTATGGTTAGGAAATCTACCCTCTTGAAAACAGCAACTGCGCTTGCGCTTTCTTTTCTCGTGACAATCTCCTGGTCCGCGGACCTTTCGGACGAGCAGGAAATGTATTCCAGGTTCTATTGCGTGAAACTGACGCGGGATGTCAATTATAATGCTGCAATCCAGCTGTCGCAGCAGAATGCATCGTACGAACCGGACTCGGGCGAGTCGTGTTTCGAAAAATGGGATTCTCCGGAGGGTTACCAAACGGCATATGAGTTTATTGGCGAACTTCTCTATAATTCTAACGTTCAGCCAGAAGCGTTGTTGCTTGCTTCGGATATCGACTTCGGCGGTTATGACGGGCAGACGCGGTCGTGTAATGAATATTTCAAGCCGTTCGAGTTTGATATTACGTCTCAGATAAGACTTACAAGTGCGGAAGACGGTATCTATACGATTAGGGGAATCTGTTATACCTCGCTTTCTGATGAGGCCTCGTTTGGCGGAAACCTGATTGGTTCCATTCAGAATGTCCGGTTCGAGAACATTCGTCTGGAATCCCTTACCTTTGCGAGCCTTTTTGGCACGGCTGTGAATGAACCCGAAGTGAATAATGTCTATGTTGCAAACGCGGCCATAAGTGCCCCTGTAGCGGGCCTTTTCGTTTCGTCGTCGGTCGGGCTTTATGTGACGGATTTCGAGGGAAGCTCCATTCAGGTCCGTTCTGTTCCCGATATGGACTTGAATGACGCTGTCGATTTAATTTATCCTTCTTCGGTCGCGATTGGAGGCCTTGCGGGCAGCGTGTCTAATATGTTTGCGGTCGGCGTCTCCGTAGATGGCCTTAGCGTGTCGAACAACGCATACCTCTGGGATGGTGCCCATCACTTTGTCGAGGAGGTTTCCATGGTTGAAGCGCACATAGGTGGAATTGTAGGTCATACAGGGCGTGTCGAACTGCGCCGGGTGGGGCTTGACAGATCTTTGTTGAGCGACGATGCTTCTGCGGGAAATAAGCAAATGTCTTACCTGGGCGGACTTGTCGGCTCGCTTACGTACAATACGATGGTGTGGTTCCATTCCACCTATACCTTTAGCGATATCACTTGTTCATTGGAAAGGGGCCCGCAACATTGCAAGGCGGGGTACCTTGTCGGTTTGGCCGAGTTCCCGGATCCCCTGTATAAGGGCGCAAATGATATGAGTATAGTCTCGAACTTCCATTACACCGAAGCCGCCTATGATTCCGCTTCTGGCATGTTTGGTGAAGCTTACTGCGACTACCTGAAGCCATATATGTCGGATAATGAGCAGGGCCTGGAACATATATCCTGTGCATACGAATTAAATACCTATGGCGAGCTTTCTGTGTTGGATGATGAAAACGGGGCCCCCCCCCTCGCTCCCAAGGCCTATGCCCACGGCAACTACCGGAGCGCAGCCGGGAATACGGTGGTGACGGACAACTTTAACTCGGACACCTACATGTTGGGTGGAGATACGCGCGAAGCGGTCTCCGTGGGCATCATTGAGAAGGAGTATATGCAGGGTCAGGCGTTTGCCGATGTCCTGAACCGTTTCAATGCAGATTACGGGAACACTTCGGTGGAATGGATTGCTGACACTTCTCGCGTTTATCCGTATGTTGCATCGACTTTCCATGGAGTAAATGCGGAAATCTCCAACGTGCACAGGATTGTGTTTATGCTTGACTGCATCGAGTCGGGATGCCTTACCGAAAGCGAGGAACGCATGCTTGGACAGTTTAATAATTACCGGATGGGTACTAACGAGTTCGAGTTCGTGACGGATGAATCTGGAGCAATCACGAATACGGCATGGCTCGAATTTGCGGCTAGTCTAGAACAGCCGAATGCCGACCGCGATCCTGTTCATTGGGAAGGCCCGAGCGACAACGGTCCGTACAAGAGGTTCTCTGCGGACGAGGCGTACGACGGCGACTACTCCTTTAAGCTTATGCCGGGCGAGGCGCAGGAGGAAACGACCGAAGAGTTTGCCTCTGTGTTCTTCGGGAAGGGAATCGATTACGACCAGACCATCATAGAACTTATCAGTTACGATGGCGAAACAGTCGAGAATAAGGGCTCACAAATCGACATGATGAGTTACTCCGGCGGAAGCCAGCCCATTTCGCTCCGGGCGGGCAAGGTGATGCAGATTTTCTCGCGCAACCCCGTGACTACGGACGGTAGCGATTTCAAGGGCTGGAAGGTCCGCGCCGAGATGACGTTTACAACCAACGAAACTGAACTGAAGAAGATTGCTTTTGCGGGTATGGACATTCCCGTGGATGGCGATGGATACTTTAGCTTGGACGAGAACTGGGAATCGCTTAATGCCCGGTTTGAAAAGGCTTTGGGTGAGAATGCCAATGCCCTTACAGAAAGTCGTTCGATTGCGCTTGCCATATTCCCCAAGGGCTTCGAGGATGTAAACGGCGTGGAAGACGATGGCGAAAAACAGGAAGAAGTCGAGGTTGTCTACCCGGCGCTGTTCTGGTCGGGTAACGCTATCCAGCTAGCCGTGAAGACGGACGATTTCACGAACGAGGAGGGAGCGCCCTTCGTGAGCGTGATGCTTGAGAACTTGAGCGACGAACCGCTGCTGGATACCCTGATGGAATTCCCGAACGGCGGATGGCCCGAGGTGTTCACGTGGGAAAAGTACCCGCTTGCCGCAGGTATGTACCATGTGGTCGCAAAGATATACAACGGGGAAGGCGATAATCCGGACGTGCGCGAATGGACTTTCGAGGTGAAAGACGTAATCGAGAACGATTGTGGCGACTGCTGGCAGATGGTTGCGCTTTCGAATGTCGATTTCGAGAAATACGAGTGGAATGACAATGAGGTGTTCTACTGGTGGGACGAGTTTACCATTTTTGGCGAATATTGGCAGTACAAGGAATTCTCGGAGAAGGATTCCCCGGAACAGGCAAAGGGGTACTGGTACAATTCCCTCGAAGGCCGTCCGCTTGTTCTTAAGGACGAAGCCTTTACCGGCCAGGCCGTGTGGCAACTCGATAGCGTGAACAGCGGCTGGAACATGGTGGCCAACCCCTATGGCTGGAAGATGAAGATTGGCGTTGCTGGCCAGGAAAATCGGGAAGAAAAGCCTGAGTTGGAATTCTGGCGCTGGAACAAGCAAGCCGGTCAGTACGACCCGCCTGAAGCTGTGGAGGAACTTGAGCCTTACGAGGCTGTGTGGGTAAAACTCAATCGCGGTCCGGAGATGGATTGGAGTCTTCCGGCAACGCCGGCCTTTGTCGATTTCGTGAACGAGGATGGCGAAATAGTTCATGTGAAGTCACTCAACAAGAAGGGCGTGCTTGCGAAGGCGGCCGGCGCCGACGGCTGGGCGTTGCAGGTGGAACTTTCCGACGCAAGCGGCAAGATGGACAGCTGGAACATGCTCGGCGCGGGCAAGGCTGCGTGGGATTCCGAAGAACCGCCTGCCGGCATGGGCAACCGCGTGAACCTCAGCATCGTGGATGCGGGCAGGCGCCTGGCAAAGAGCGTGAAGGTTTTGGGCGAAGACGCATACGAATGGAACGTGGAACTTTCGGCGACAAGCGCGCGTGCGGGTTACCTGAAGTTTGCGGGTATCGACGGAATTCTCGCGAGCGGGCTTCGCGTGTTCGTGACGGTCGATGGCGTGACTACCGAAATGCACGACGGCGAAGTCCGCGAACATCCGTGTGGCGAAGTCTGCAAGGAAGGTTGTCGCGAGCACGTTGCAGGGCTTGCGCGCTCATGATCTGGGCTCTGCACTGCAGGTGGGATTCGATGTAGGCGAGGGCCTTGCGGGCGCGAATGCGCGCGTGGACCTTGTGGATACGAAGGGCCACGTCGTGAATACCGCAAGTTTCAAGGCCGAAAACGGGCGTAACGAGGTAAGCCTCGAGAGGCCGGTGCGCGGGCTCTACGTATTGCGCGCGGTTGTCGGGCGCGAGATCGCCGTGCAGAAAATTATGGTGAAGTAAGAGACTAGGGAGGGCGTACGCACGGCTCGCCCTCCCTAGGACCCTCCCGACGCGCGCATAATCGCCTGGAATAGGGTAGGTATTTTAGGGTGGAGGCGATTAAGCACACGGGCACACCTTCGGTGTGCTTATGAGACTAGGGAGGGCGTACGCACGGCTACCCCTCCCTAAGACCCTCCCGACGCGCGCATAATCGCCTAGAGCGGGGTTGTTATTTTAGGGTGGTGGCGATTAAGCACACGGGCACACCTTCGGTGTGCATTACTGTTTTTTTTCTAGATTTAGCGCACGATGGCAGAGAATTCCCCGAACACAGGTGCGAAAAAGCCGGATTACTTTCCGGCGATTGATGGCCTGCGCCTTCTCGCGAGCATAAACATCGTGATGCTCCATCTGGGGAGCTCGAACGCGCTCACCTACATGGCGAACAACACCTGGCTCATGCCCGTCTTTACCGCCCCCGCATTTGCGGCAGGCATATTCTACGTGTTCGCGGGGTTCCTCTTTGCAAGCAAGTTCAGCGACCCGGAACGCCGCATACCGGTAATCCCGTTCATGTTCGCCCGTATAGCGAAGCTATACCGGCTCCACTTCTTCATGACCCTTCTCATGTTCGTGGTGCTTGTGTTCAAGTTCAGCGGCTACACGCACTTGCCCGGCCCAGGCGAAATCGTCGATTGCGCCTCGGCGGGGCTTGCGAAAATGTTCCACCCTTGGCGCAGCCTGCTCCTGCATCTTTCGCTCACGTGGTCCATCGTTCCCGACCTGGGCATGAAACTCAACGAACCCAGCTGGTCGCTCACGAGTTTCTTCATGTGCTACGCCATCACGCCGTGGTTCAGCCGCTGGCTCTTTAGGCAGAATCGCCGCACCCTCTGGATCCTCTTCTTTGCGGTGTTCATCCCGGGTATCGCGTGGGCGGTGACTTTCGGGCTTACGGGCAACCTCTGGTTCGACGGCTACGGCGAAAAGTATCGCTTCTTCCACATGTTCGCGCCCGTGCGCGTGTTCGAGTACATCTTCGGCATGGTCATCTTCCGCCTGTACAAGGAAGGCTTCTTCGAGTTCCTCAAGAAGGACTACGTGAGCGGAATCGTTCAGGCATTGCTCCTTGCCGCCCTCTACGGGAGCCTCTTCCTCATGTCGCCCTCGTTCAATCCCGGCGTGAACTACTTTATTCACCATAGCGTCGCCGTGTTCATCTACGGGCTGTTCGTGCTCTCGCTCCTTTCGGGCAAGGGCTTCATGGCGCGGTTCTTCTGTATCGGCATCGTGCGCAAGGTGGGCCGCGCGAGTTTCTACCCTTACCTCATACACCTGCCGCTCATCACGATTGCTTGGGGTATATGCAACCTGAACACTCCCAAGAACACGCTCCTCTTCATGCTGTTCGTCTACACGGTGAGCACGCTCTATATGGAGTTCAAGGTCTGGAACAAGAAACGCAAGAAGCGTCTTGAGCAGGCGAAATAGTTCTGCCCCGGTGTGCTCCCGCTCACATCTCTCTGCGAAGGTTTAAAAATCTTTACCGTGCTTGCCTGTTTTTGCGAAAAAACGGAACTTTTTGTCGCCGAGTGCAAGTTATTTATTACATGATTGGGGTGGCGGTTTTTGTTCAATCAAATTATATTTTAGATGGGTGGGAAAAACTAAAAAAAGAGGATGTTTATGAAAAACTTCTTTAAAGCAACTGTATGCGTGGCTGCCCTGGCTGCGACATCGGCTATGGCGGGCGCATATCCGTTCCCGCAGAACATGAAGCATCCGTACGGCACGACTGTTGAATACGCCGTTACGGACTCGGTCAAGAGCCACTATGAGAAGTGGAAACAGGTCTGGTACAATGCCAGTAACGGATGGGTCTATGCACCGGAAGGAACCTGCTCTACGGTTTCCGAAGCTATTGCTTACGGTATGTTGATTACCGTGTACATGGACGACGAAAGCACCTTTAAAAAGCTTTATGAAGTATGGTCCAACAATGGCGGTGCCACAGCTGGTATGAACTGGCGTATCGGTTGCGACAAAGGTGATGGTTCTGCAACGGACGCCGACGAAGATGCCGCTCTTGCCCTGGTGATGGCTTCCAAACAGTGGAACAACAGCACTTATTTGAACAACGCCAAGTCGTTGATCAACTGGATTGCCCAGAACGATATCGATGGCAACAACTCCATCAAGCCGGGCAGCAATTGGAGTTCGTCCCTTAACCCGAGCTATGTGATGCTGGGCCATTACCGCTTGTTTGAAAAGGTGACCGGTGATTCCAAGTGGTCTACTATTCGTCAGAAGGCAGCAAAGGACTTGCTCGCTTGCCAGGACTCCAAGACGGGTCTCGTTGGCGACTGGTGCGACTGGAACTCTCATAAGCCGGTGCTGACGAATGCTGCTGTTTCCAATGATATTGGTTACTATGACGATGCTTCCCGTACTCCGTGGCGTACTGCCTGGGCGTACTACTGGTATGGCGACAGTGATGCCAAGAAGTTCAACGAAACTATTGCCAATTGGCTCATTCCGACCACCCACACTGCAAGTGGTGTGAATTCGGGTTACAAGTGGAATGGTAGCGCTTACGAAGCTGATAATAGCAAAGAACGCAGCTTTGTTTCTTCTTCCTTCTCTGGTGGCCTTGGTCTTGCAACGTCTTCCATCGAAGGGGAAGCCGCTGCTGCTTACCTTGCTTCTACCTACAAGGCTCTTATTTCGCTCAAGAGCTGCAAGTCGCCCGATAAATGCGGCGAAGGCAGTAATCCTGGTGAAAAGTACTACCCTGCTACCTTGAACGTGCTTTACCTGCTCATCATGACGGGTAATATGCCCAACCTCTATGAAATCGAGAAATTCCAGAAGTTCACTCCGGATCCGTCCAAGGCTCCGTCCATGTCCGAAGTTGATGGTGTGCAGCAGGCTAAGAGAGATTCTACGGTTGGTGTTTCCGGTTTCTGGAACTGGGGTGCCTACCATGACAAGCTGGGCATCGGTACCGTGATGTCTCCGGACTCTGGCACTTCTCCGCTGTTCAAGAGGGGCTGCGAGATTACTGCCGACGCTTCCATGGAAATCGGTCCGGAACCGGAATGGACTGCCGAAGCAGCCGCTGCCGGTACCCTCAAGTACCCGAGTGCCGGTATCGCGATGTCCTTCCTCTCCGACGATACGAAGGGTGTTGACCTTACCAAGTTCAATGTCAAGTCTGTGCGCGTGACTATGAAGGCTTCTGGCCCGATCCGCATGGCGACCCTTAGCGAAAAGACCTATGAAGCCGGTGCTGAACCGGGTACATATGTGCCTAATTCCGAAGACTACGTGGCGACGACGTATGACCTGACTCCGTTGGATTGCGGCTTTGAAGGCTTTGATGACCCGACCGAGAAGTATCAGGGTGGTCTCCTGGAATGGGTTGACTACAATAACGCCCCGACCGGCGCTGAAATCTTGAAGACCTTCAAGGGCCTCAAGTGGGAAGTCAAGGATGCAAAGGGTGGTGTTGGCTCCTTCTCCATCAAGGCCGTCGAATTCCTCGATGCTTCCGGCAACGTCATTGACCCGGTCTTGATTACCGGTATTACGGTTCCTGCCACCCAGTGCGGCTCGGGTACGGATGCATTCGTGTTCCGTTCTCTCGCCCCGAGCGCGAAGGTCATCGCTTCTGGTTCCCAGATCCAGGTGCTTGGCGCCAAGGTCGGTTCCGACTACGCCGTGTTCAACATGCAGGGCAAGGTCGTGAAGGCCGGCAAGATTTCCGGTGCAACGCAGGGCATCTCTGTCGCCAACAGGGGCACGTTCCTCGTGCGCGTCGACGGCAAGATCCACTCCGTGACCGTGAAGTAATTCACTAGCAGACTCTTTTAAGAGAACCGTGGCCCGCAAGGCTGCGGTTTTTTTTTGTGGTGTGAGTGCGCTGTTTTTTGTATATTCTTCGTGCGGGGTTGCTGCCCCAGGTATTTTTAGGAGTTTAGAATGGATATTGGTGCACTTCATTTTCAGAATCCCGAAGCCTTCTGGCTGCTCGTTTTTGTTCCTGTACTTATAGCCCTGTACGTGTATCGCCAGCGCAAACGTAAGAGTACCATCAAGTTTCCTGCCCTTTCCATAGCGAAGCGGGCTGTTCCGAGCCGTCGTGTGCGTCTGCGCCACATTGTGCCTGCGTTGCGCCTTGCTGCCCTCTGCTGCTTCGTGGTGGCGCTTGCTCGCCCGCAGAATGCGATGGAGGTGGAATACACGAATACAGATGGTGTGGATATCATGCTCGCGCTCGACGTTTCGGGTTCCATGGGCACGCTCGACATGCTGACCCGCGCGGAGCAGGCAAAGCTCGGAGTGATGAACGCCGAACGCATCCTCAATTCCGGTGAATATTGGAAATATAGCCGTATGGGTTACGCGCAGGGGGTGATTGCGGACTTTATCCAGAAGCGCCACAGCGACCGTATTGGGCTTTCTGCCTTTGGTAGCCGTGCTGTGACGCAGTGCCCGCTCACGCTTGATTACGGGAGCCTGCTCGAAATCTTGAAGGCGACGGACGAACTTGCGAAGGATTCCATTATCGCGGGTCGCACGGCGATTGGCGATGGCCTGATGAACGCGCTTGCACGCCTGCAGAAGTCCGAGGCAAAATCGAAGGTGGTGGTGCTCCTGACTGACGGGCGCGACAATGCGAGCGTGATTTCGCCGGTCCGTGCCGCAGATGTGGCGCAGTCGCTGGGCGTGAAGGTCTATACCGTGGGCGTAGGCAAGAGGAGGGGCAAGATTCTCGCCTTCCAGCAGAACCCTTGGACGGGCGAAATCTCGTGGGGCGAACGCGACATCACTCCCGAAGAGGAGGTAGACGAATCAACCCTCAAGGAAGTCGCCGCAAAGACGGGTGGCAAGTTCTACCGCGCCGAAAACAAGGAACAGCTCGAGGAAATCTACTCGGAAATTGACCAGCTCGAGAAGACCGAAATCGAGACGGTCGCCTACGCGCGGTATGCCGAAAAGTTCTACCCGTGGCTCCTGGCGGGTGCGCTACTGATTCTGCTGGAGTTGCTGCTCGCGAATACGCGCTTCGTGCGAATTCCGTAATTACAGCGGTGTGGCGGGCTTGATGCAGTTGCTTTCGGCCTTGTCCAGGAACGTGTCTATTGTGCGAGTCTCGGACGTGCCGTATTCTGACCAGTGTATGCTGAACGTGATGGGCCACGGACCCTGCAGGAGTTCCGTACTCGATGCGCTTGCTGCAATTAGCTTGTTTGCAAATGCCTCGATTTCTGCGAAGTCGCTGCATTCGGTAACAATCGCGAAGGTCGCCTTGCCGTAGCGGGCGATAAACGTGCCGCGCTGGACGCTCTGCTCGCGCAGGAATGTCGCAAGTTTCTGGAGGGCGACCACGCAGGCCTTTTTGCCGTGCTTCTTTTTCCTTGCCTTGAAATTGTCTATCTCTATCTTGAGAAGGAATAGCCTCTTGGCCGGGTCCTGGCTCTGCGTGATGGATTCCAGGTACGACGACAGCTTGTTTGTGTTGTTGAGCCTTGTTGTTAGGTCTACGGTAATATGCTGTCGGGTGCGGTACATGTGGATAAACAGGGTGACGAGGACAAATACCGTCGAGGTTATGGGGAGCTCGTAGAATTTCGCCTGCAGGATCAGGGTGAGTAGCGGGATGAGCATGACGATTGCGATTATGTAGAAACACCGCCTATGGAGCTTGTTGGTGCATTTGCTAGCCTTTTTTAGGCAGAGTCCGGATGCCGCTGCAATGTAGAGGATGGAAAGCATGTTCAGCAAGGCCCATAGGTAGGGATTCATGTCGGTTGGTCCATCCGTCAGGTGCATCAGCGCGTCGACGAGGGCGATTGCGCTGACGATGACGCTCGGGCCTATGATGGGGATGAGCCACTTGCGCAACGTGTAGGTATTTGCCGATGTCGAGTAGAAAACGGAAAGGAACCAGCAGCAGCCCATGCAGATACAGGCGATGATCTTGAAACTATTGATAAGCCTGATAATGGGAATGTTTGATTCGGGAACGAGTAGCCCGAGCGAGTTCATCACGCTGAATAGGATGGATGTTTCTACAAGGCACTGGAATGCGCGTGCCGATTTCTCCAGGACAGCACGTTCCCTGTTGCCGTACCATATCATCAGGTACACGATAACGCTGATAACGTCGATTTCGATTCTAAAAGCGTCTATTCCCATAATCACTACCCGATAAGTAAAATATATCTTTTGCTTAACAATAATAACAATTTATTCGAAAAAAGCATTTTTTTGTGATTATTGGGCAAAATAATGCAAAAAACGGGGCAAAAAAGGCTGTTTTTTGTATATTCAGGGTGTCGCGGGACGCGTGCCCGCAGTTTTCCGATTCCGGAGGATTTGATGCGTTTTGCTGAACCGAATTTCTTGTGGTGCCTGTTTACGCTCCCGCTATTTGCGCTGCTGTTCTACTACGCGTACCGTCGCCGCAAGAAACTTGCCGCAAGGTTCGTCTCGCTCTCGATGCTCCCGAAACTCTCGACGAGCGTATCGCCGTGGCGCAGGCTCGTGAAGGTTTTCTTGCTCCTGCTGGCGCTTGCCTTCCTGTTCGTGGCTCTTGCCCGCCCGCAGTGGGGCCGCAAGATGGAGCATATCGAGCGCAGGGGTCTCGACCTTGTGCTTCTGCAGGATATTTCGCTCTCGATGCTGGCCGAGGACGTGAAGCCGAACCGCCTGGTGCGCAGTCGCCACGAGATTTCGTCGTTCCTGGAAAGTCTCTCGGGTGACCGCGTGGGCCTGGTCGCGTTCAGCGGCGAGGCGCAGGTGATGGTGCCATTGACGCTTGACTATGGAACTGTGCAGATGATGCTCCGGGAGCTGAATCCGGGCTGGCTCATGCCGGGCACGAACCTGGAAAATGCCATCCGCAAGGGGATGAGCCTGTTCAGGAATTCCGGAGGCGCGGGCAAGTATTCCGTGATGATATTGATGAGCGATGGCGAGGAACTCGAGGATGCCGCCGTGAATGCCGCGAAGGAAGCGGCGGAGATGGGCATAAAGATTTATACCATCGGTATCGGCAGCCGCGAGGGCGTGCCCATACCGGTGAAATCGAAGAATGGCGATGTTGCCTACAAGAAGGACGTGCAGGGGAACATCGTGACTACGCGCCTCGAGGAAGGGACGCTGCAGGAGATTGCGAGCGTGACCGGAGCCCTGTATTTCTACGCGAGCCCGGGCGAGTTCCAACTGCAGAAGGTGTTGACCGAGATTGCGAGCATGGAGAAAAAGGAACAGGCATCCGACCGCATGGAAAACTACCAGGACCGCTACCAGATTTTCCTCGGGCTAGCCGCCCTCCTGTTCCTGATAGAGGCTGTCGTGTCGGAGCGCGGCCGCCACCGCAAGCAACTCGCCGGCCGTTTCAGCTAAGGGCCTGTGGCGACGTTCTCTCCTATTTATGTTGGCTTCGGACGAGACTCGCACGCTCACACAATCACTTCGTTCCAGTGTTCGCTTAGCGAGCCTCGTTCCTCCGCCAAGAACAGGCGAGTGCTCCGGCAGAAAATAGTTTATAGCCTTGTCGCACAAATGGAATATATGTTCCGGGAGGAAAACCTGGTGACTGTTAGTCCCTGCGGTTTTCCTTTAAACTGCTTTGGAACGAGGTCTCGTAAAAACTTAAAACCAAAGGGGCGGCACACCACGTGCGGTCCCTTGGTTCGTGAGCCCAAAGCGGCCCGTATTAACGGGCCGTGTGGGCGACCTTTGGACACTTGCGCTTTTATACGATACTTGGTGCCTTAGCACCTTAGTAGAGTTATCCTCTTTGGGGAAGCGCTTAGTGTACATGGCCACCTTTAGGTGGGAGTGAGCGCATACCGGAGTAATTTAATCCTCGGGTGAAGCGCGAACGGTTTCTTATATATCTTAAAACCAAAGGGGCGGCACACCACGTGCGGTCCCTTGGTTCGTGAGCCGTAGGCGACTCGTATTAACGAGTCGTCGCAGGCGAAAGTGAGTGAGGAACCGTAGGTTTCAAAACCTGAAACGACGAACGAACGGTCTCGTAAAACTTAAAACCAAAGGGGCGGCACACCACGTGCCGTCCCTTGGTTTTAAGGAGAATAGAGAAAAGCCCTTCGGGTGGATTTGTCTCTCTTGGAGACGGGCGGCTCGCGTTTGCGACACCGAGTTGATATCCACCGGAGGGGCTCAATAAGTAATATAACGCCTTTTTCCAAAAAAGGGCGGATCGATGCGAAAATCAATACTCCAACTTGGAAGATGCCACTCCCGCAGGCATTAAAATCTATATTATAAGCAATGCGAAAAGTTTATAGTTCATTGTTTGGCCTGGTGAGTGGGGTCGCCTGCATTGTGGCGTGCTCCTCGGCACCGGAACCGTCCGCCGAACCCGTGGCGCAGCCCGCGCCCGCCCCGGCCGTGGAATC
>FLNZ01004075.1_pt1 | contig 32663 bp, 22 predicted proteins | sample 1140391 | NCBI WGS metagenome assembly FLNZ01 (sample SAMEA3878171, study PRJEB12797) | bioreactor metagenome | biome: Moose rumen | place: Sweden | collected 2011-10 | reverse complement strand
AATTAAAATGAAACACTCTGCAACTGCGCAGGGTGTTTTTTATGGCACGTACTGTTCTGAGCCAAATGTCGCCTCATCCCGACAGAAAGCAGCAGAGAGTATTTCTGGTTGCTTTTTTTATGGTACGTAGTGTCCTGAGCCAAATATTATTCCTTTAATTTTATGTTAAATATTTTGATAATACGATAAAACATAGTACCTTTACCTTGTTTAATAAAGTATGATATGAAAAGACAATTTTTTCTATGCCTATTCTTGTGTTTCACGATTGCAACAGTTGTTGCGGAGAAAGTGGAACAAGTGACAAATGTATTATCACGACAGGTAACATCGCTGAATGGACAATGGCACTATATCGTGGATGTCCAGGAGGAAGGTTACTATGATTACCGCATGAAACCCACTAGCTCGGGGTTCTTCCGTAATGCCAAACCACAAAGACCGGAGGATCTTATTGAATACGATTTCGATAGAGCTCCTACTATGAAGATTCCTGGCGACTGGAACACGCAAGATGATCAATTGTTCTTCTACGAAGGAACCGTATGGTTTAAGCGTAGCTTTGAATATCACCCGCAACCGGGGCGTCTGACCTTATTATATTTCGGTGCGGTCAACTATGATGCGCATGTATATGTAAACGGACAGAAAGCCGGTCATCATGTGGGAGGATTTACTCCGTTTAACTTCGACGTTACTAAACTGTTGAAAGATGGAGAAAATACTGTTATTGTAAAAGTTGATAACAAACGACATGCGGAGGATGTGCCGACCCAGATCTTCGATTGGTGGAACTATGGCGGCATCACACGTGATGTCATGTTGATAAATGTCGATTCTACATACATCGTGAACTACCAGTTGAGTCTCGACAAGACTTCCCTGACGAAGAAAGGGCCTCGTCTGATCCGTTTTAAAGCAAAGTTGAATAGGGGAGAGGACGGACAACAGGTAAACTTGGTAATCCCGGAATTAAAAGTAAGACAGACTGTTACGACCGATAATGAAGGTATAGCCTCTGCGATCTTGAAGGTGAAGTCGCTGCAACTCTGGTCGCCAGAGAATCCTAAGCGTTATCGTGTGGAGGTAGGTTATGGAAATGAGAACCTTGTTGACAGCATAGGATTCCGCACCATTGAGACACGTGGAAAACAGCTCCTGCTAAACGGTCAGCCTATCTTCCTTAAAGGTATCAGTATTCATGAGGAGAAACCTTATGGTGGAGGACGAGCCAACAGTACAGAAGATGCTCACATCTTGCTCTCTTGGGCTAAGGAACTGGGCTGCAACTATGTGCGTCTGGCCCATTACCCACATAATGAATATGCCGTTCGGGAGGCGGAACGTATGGGAATCCTTGTATGGTCGGAGATACCGGTTTACTGGACGATTGATTGGAAGAATCCTCAAACCTATGAGAATGCCGAGCAGCAACTCACCGATATGATTGTCCGAGACCAAAACCGCGCTAACGTCATCATCTGGTCAATCGCCAACGAGACACCTCATTCTGCCGAACGGGATATCTTCCTCAGTAAGTTGTCGCGACATGCGCGAAGTCTTGATGATACCCGTCTTATCTCTATGGCTATGGAGGTTACGTCTGCGGCAAACTATCATAACATCCTTCGGGATAATATGCATGCGTATGTGGATGTGATATCATTTAACCAATATATAGGATGGTATCGTGACGTGAACGATGCCTCGAAGATGACGTGGGAGATTCCTTATGACAAGCCTGTCATCATCAGTGAGTTTGGCGGTGGTGCCAAATATGGCATGCATGGCAATAAGAATCAGCGATGGACGGAGGAGTTTCAGGAGAACCTGTATATAGAGAACTGTGCTATGCTCGATAAGATAGAGGGTTTGGCAGGTACTACCCCGTGGATATTGAAGGATTTTCGCTCTCCTCGTAGGGTTCTCGTCGGTATTCAGGACTACTACAACATGAAAGGCATTTTCTCTGACAAGGGTGAGAAGAAAAAGGCATTTTATGTCCTGAAGAAATGGTACGAGGGTAAATGATCCTGTTGTAAATAATTCAGCCGCACCAATGATGCGGCTGAATCGTTAAATAAAATCAGGTTTTAGGCAACTAACTATTTATAGTCTTACATCAGGAACCACCTGTCCGTCAAGGAGATTGATGATACGCTGGGCATAACCGGCATCACGCTCCGAGTGTGTCACCATCAGGACTGTAGTTCCCTCTTGGTTCAGTTGGGTGAGTAGCTGCATCACCTCCAGACCGTTCTTAGAGTCGAGGTTACCTGTCGGCTCATCGGCGAGGATCAGTTTGGGGTTCATCACCACGGCACGGGCGATGGCTACGCGCTGCTGTTGTCCACCGGAGAGCTGCTGTGGGAAGTGGTGGGCACGGTGACTGATAGCCATACGTCGCAGTACTTCCTCCACTCGCTTCTTCCTTTCTTTCTTGGGCACGCCGAGGTAGGTGAGAGGCAGTTCCACATTCTCCTCCACGTTCAGTTCATCGATAAGGTTGAAGCTCTGGAAAACAAAACCGATCTGTCCTTTGCGCACCTTCGTGCGCTGGCTCTCCTTGAGTGCGCCCACCTCCTGTCCGTCGAGCCAGTATTTGCCACTGGTGGGATTGTCGAGCAAGCCTAATATGTTTAATAGGGTTGACTTACCACATCCTGACGGGCCCATGATAGCCACGAACTCACCTTTCTTCACTTCGAGCGACACGCCGCCCAATGCTACGGTCTCCACCTCCTCTGTGCGGAACACCTTCTGAATGTTTTCTAACTTGATCATAATATTTTGTCTTTATTCTGTTTTTAGATAATTCACTGGATTATTGGTTACCACCCGGCGTGTCTGTAGATAGACGACCACGATAATGGTAATGAGAATGATAAGGGCATCGATGACAAAGATATACCAAAGAAGCGGTACCTTATCGGCAAACTGTTCCATCAACAGGGAACTGAGATACCAGCCCAGGGCGACCCCTATGATGATGGATGGAATGGCGATGTAAGCGATGCTTCGGAGGAAGAGTCCCTGCAGTTCGCTTTCCGTGGCACCCATCACCTTACGGATAGCCAGTTCACGGGAGCGTCGCTGCACCTCATCACGCACGTAGCCGATCAGTCCGATTAACGTGATGAGTAACGTGGCCAGACAACCGATGACAATGAGATTACGCGTATGCTGTGTATCATTGTAGTTTGCCGTCAGCTCGTTGGCGTATGGCTTTACTGCCAGTTCCGCATCAGGGTATAACCTGTCACACAACTGTTGCACATCCCTTACATTCTCGGCGGTGAGCGTATTCAGTCTTATCACGATATATTTGGCATAGATATTTCCATTGACCATCATGGCAGGGCGCTCCTCTTTTCCTGCCAAAGTACCTATTGTGAAGTCTTTCACCACGGCAGTGATTGTCAACGGCAACTTATCTCCGAACTCTGTGGATAGGATAGTATGTCCGATGACATTATCCCAGCCCGTGTGTTTCTTCAGTTGTTGTGCGAACTGCTCATCTACAATAGCTTCCGGTTCCCATCCCGGTCGCTGCAACCGCTCCGGCTGTTTGCCCTGCACTACCTGTATTCCCATTGTCTGGATAATGCTCGACTCTGCCCAGTAGAAGCAGGCGAAGTTGAAGATCTGTTCAGGGTTGCCGGGCAGCATCACGTTGTTGCCGCTTTGCTTCTGCATAAACAGTGAATAGGCTGTGGCAGTGTGACTGACGCATGGCAGTTTCTCAATCTCCTGGGCTAATACGTATGTGGAGTCCGACGGGTTGGCAATCTCGATATATGCCACATCCTTGTAGTTGTAGCCTAAGTCCTTATTCAACATATAGTCATATTGCCGGAAAATGGTGCTGAGGATACAGAGGAGCATGGTGCTTAACACGAACTGGAATGCCAGGAGCGACAGTTTCCATATTCTTTTGTTTTCCGAGAACAGACTATAGGCGTATGTCATCGGGATGTGCGAATAGATATATCCCGGCAGCAGACCGCAGCAAAGAAGTACCATCACACAGACAGCGACCAGCACCAGACCGGTCTGTCTTGAGAAGAGTGTCGTCACGCTGACCCCCATCATCTCACGGATGATGTCTTGCCCAGCCCAAAGCAGCAGTCCTGTGATAATCAATGCAATGAGGAGATGTACCAATGCTTCGCTGAGTGTTGACAGGTAGAACTCTCTACGAGGAGCCCCCAGCACCTTACGGATAGCCACGAGACGGGCACGGCCTACCAGTGTGCTGATAACGACAAGGATATAGTTCATTACGGCAGTAAACAGCATGACCAATGCCACGACAGCAAGGATGATACAGGTGGTCTTCACCTTTGTGTTCTCCATCCGACTGTTAACCACAGAATGGAAGTTGAATCCGAAATCTTCTATACCTGCCTGACGGATCTGTTCCCAAGGGATCTGCTCATTCAGCATCTTGTTCATCTCACTTTCCACCTTCTTCATATCTGTATCAGGACGCAGGCGAACAAAAGAACGGTAACGGTCGTTGCCCATCAGATTGGAGGTGCCGTCGTAGGAGTAAGTGCCGATGGAGGGCATGGACATGACGATGTCGAGCAGACTGAAAGAACTGTTCTCATCGAATGTCTCAAAGACACCGCTGATCGTCATGGGTCTGTCAGGGGCTGCCATGAAACAGAAGGTCTTTCCGACAGCATTACCTCCTAACTTCTTCTGGAGACGTTCACTAATCATACATTCTCCCGGTGTGCTCAATATTCGTTTGGCATCTCCCCGTATCACCCATGTGCCGAAGATATCGAAGAAACAGGAGTCGGCAAAGATAGAGTGGTCGAAAGTTAACCGACGATGATCCTCCAGAGTGATCTTCTCATCAGTGAACTGGTAGGTGTAGCGGGTACCCACCACGATCTCGGGGATGTAACGGCATAATGCGGGAATGGCGCCGCCAGGGGTGTTCTCGTATTCATCGGCATCTTGTCCTTGTTTCTTGAAACTTTCCGATACGGAGAATACATTTTTCTTGTCCACGATGCAACGGTCGTAGTTACGTTCCAATTGCACCTTGGCAATCAGTACCAGACCAACGGTCAGCCCGATAGCCAGACAGATAATCTTTGTCCAGTTGTGTCGCCCACGCTTGTTTAATGATTTAATTGCATTTATCATATTCCTATTCTTTTTATTGCAAAGTTAATTCATGATAGCGGATCTGTCAAGATTTTTAGCCCTGTTAAATGGTGATTGTATAAAAATTGGACAGTTTATCGTATGATTCTTTTACATGGAAACAAAGGGTCCCGTTCGGATGATTGCAATCTGGTTAATGATGAAGCAGGTAAATCCAATATCAGCGACATAACCAGTCCTGCCACATTGATGAATGTATAGGCTTTGTTCCTGGACAGGAATTTAAGATAACTCTTCATATTCTATTCGTTCTTGATACTCTTCACAGGATTCTCATTGGCAGCACGCCAACTCTGGATGATGACGGTGGCGATGGTGATTGCACCTACTGCCAAGAAAGCCAACGGGAAGAGCCACCAGAAGATAGGTGTGCGCTCGGCGAATCCCAGCAGCCACTGACTGCCGATGTGATAGGCGACAGGAATGGCAATGACGAAGCAGATAAGAAGCATGAGGACATAGTGCTTACAGAACATCTGCAGAATCTGTTGCGTAGAAGAGCCCATCACTTTACGGATGCCTATCTCCTTTCGACGATACTCCGTCTCGAACATCGTCATGCAGAACACACCGATGAGGGTAATGACGAGGCAGATGAGGGAGAAGATAAGTACCTGACGGATAAAGCGGAACTCATCTTGATATAGTTCCTCGAGTTTCTGGTCAAGGAACTTTATTTCGGGTTCATGTTGCATTCCTAACTTCATACAAGTATCCTTGACCTTCTGTCGCATCTGTATCTTGTCGATGCCGGCAGCCACACGTACGTTCATCGTATAAAGCTCCGGTTCCCATCCTTCTTTATTTAAAAGACCACCAACGATCAAGAATGCGAGAGGCGAGTCGTTGTTATCTATGCGTGTAGAGGAAAAACGGATATTTTGGCATACACCGATAACTGGTAAGTTGTTTTCTAACAGTTTCTTGTCCATCTCTACCCAGTCCCACTTCTTGCGGGCCGCTTCATTGATAATATAGCAGTCGCCATCGTGTTCGGTGAAGTCGCGACCTTCTATCACTTTGATGCCCATCGTGCGGAGATAGTGCCAGTCGACGGGCAGTACGGTATATTGTATCTGGTGATCTTTGTCGCTCCGTCCCCAGTCCATGTATTGGTCTTTGCATCCTAAAGGGAATTGTGAGAAGGATACATCCACCACACCTGACAGCTGAGTCAGTTCTGTCCTCAAAGTCTCTTGCTTGCCATTCAGTTCACTTATATCTGTATATAGGATTTCTTCTTTTGAATATCCGTAATCAGAATGAAAGATATAATGGCTTTGTAAATAGAGAATACCGATATAGATCACCATAATGTTCGTGATCAGGAATTGAAGGCAGAGCAATATCGTACGCAACTTGCGCCCCTTGGGTGTCAACCCAAACGAACCTTTCAATACAAGGGCGGGTTGGAAGGATGTTACATAGAAAGCAGGGTAGAGACCTGCTACGACACCCACCAAGATGGCTACGACAGAGAGGTCTGCAAGCAGAAGGCCATGCTTCTCGAGAGCAATACTGCTGACAGCAAGTTCATTGATAAACGACCACTGTGACAACAGATAGCTGATTCCTAACGCAAGGATGAAGGCTATCAGCGATGTAAGAACGGCCTCGGCAACGATTGCCAGTCGCAGTGAGGCAACAGAGCAGCCCAGTACCCGACGTGTGTTAATGCTCTTGATGCGCATAGGACTCTCGGCCAAGATGAAATTGAGGAAGTTGATGGTGGCAATGATGATGACTAACAGACACGCCAGTTGCAGAATCCAGTCAACAGTCTTGTTTCCTTTGTCTATCTCTAAATCAACACCAGAATACCACGTCTTCGTAATGGGTTGCAGGCGCATCTTGAAAGAGATATTGTGTTTCTCCTGTTCCCATTGTTCCTCCATTCCGTTTTCGATAAATAGCTGATGCCACTTTTCTGTCATTGTTTCAAGCATGCTACGGTTGATCTGTGCCGTATCAATTTCTGCATGGAGTCTCAGGTAACACATATAGTTGTAATTATTGATATTACCTTGATTCTCATCACGCATGTTGGAGTAGATGCTATTTCTTACAGTACAGTTTTCGGGGAAGTCGGCAAACACACCTCTTACCATGGCGCTGTCTCCACTCTGCCACATCATGTAACGTCCTGCTGCCTGTACAGTGCCAAAATACTGCATCGCTATGGAAGCAGGAATCACCAGTCCTCTTTGATCACTTTCCTTCCAGCTGATCTCACCATCGAGGAGGCGGGGCGCAAATGTCGTTAGGGCATCATTGTTGACACGACACCACGGAAAGGTAAAATCAGTCAGGTCCTTCTTGGCAGAAACATCATTCATATTCTGCATCAAGGCCATGCTCTCTATTTGTGGCATTGATGCTAACTGTTCAGCGATGTAACGACTAACATGTGCTTGCCATTCCCTACCATTTGCCATTCCCTCAACCTCTACACGATAGAGCTGTTTGTAATCTGTCAACTCCTTGTTATAAGAGTGGTTGTATGTCACCTGTGTGAGGAAAAGATAGCAAGCAGCAAAGGCTACCGTCAGTCCAATGAAGTTCAGTACTGTCGCCGTCTTGAAACGGCGTGCCATATAAAACATGTTTCTAAGTATATCTTCCATATCTTTTTTATTAATTCTAATGCAAAGTTACGTTATTAAAACGAGTCAGCCAAGGTCTTGCCCTCCCAGCGGAAACTGATTGTCTAAAAATTAGACACCTTAGCGTAAAAGATTTAGACACCATGCTCGTGAGTCGTGTTTCTTAGGTCAAGGGATTGGCCTTTCGTTGCTGTGATACAGCAACAGACGGGACATGGGGATATGGTAGATCAGATAGAAGAGGCGGAGCAGATGGCATGCGCCATTTCATTTAGCGAGATGCACTGGTCACGGCGGATAGTGATACGTTCATTATGATGCTCCCAAGGGGCAAGGATGAGCAGACGGCCTTCTGCACACGCTTCCATCCGCTTGCCGCCAGGTTTCGCCAAGTCGGTAAAGCCGTTCTCCTGCAGTATAATCAAAGGAAAGCTTTGCTCAAAGGCGGCACGCATTACAGCCTTCTCTCCGGGGGAGATGGCAGGTGATACAAGTATTGCTCCCTTTGCCGCAGCATTTGTAAAATATGCTATGCGCTCCTGTATCTCCTCCTCTGTCAGATGGCGGGAGCATTGTACTTGCAAGAGTAGAGGTCGCCGTAGGAGGAATCGGTTCCCAATAGCGGAGAAAGAAATGTTTCCTATTGTCAGGCCCCGCTGTACACGGAAGAGGTCTGGATGTTCTCTCTTCATCAGTAGTCGGCGAGGGTTATCGTGTAAGTATTCAATCCAGCGCTTCAGTTGTCCGGACCTTAGCAAGAGCTTGTCGTTATAGTTTGGCTCAAAGAGGAGACCGTGTTTGCGACTGGTCTTATGGGGGATTGATTGTTGCTGTGATACAGCAACAGACGGGACTGCTGGAGCCGACGGAGCAGGAACATGGGGGATTGATTGTTGCTGTGATACAGCAACAGACGGGACTGACAAAACGACCGTACGGTAGGCCTTATTACAGCCCTGCTTAAAGCCGAGCAGTACTTTGCCGAGTGGTTTCTCCAAGTGTCTTTTCACAAAGAGGATGCCGTGAAAGTGATCAGGCATGAGTTGAAATGCCAGTATTTCTATCTGTGGATATCGAAGAGCAATTTCTTGCCAGCACTGTTCCACACGCAATCCCAGTTCGGTGGGTACTATATGTGGAGCGTCTGGAGAATCATCAGGAGCATCGCTTTTTCCCCCGACTCTTCCAAACAGTTGTTTTCTCCCCTCTGTCACCATCGTAATCATGTACATTTGGCGTGTCTGATAGTCATGTCCCACCATGCGGCGATGCATTGACGGTACCTTTTCGCCTGCAAATGCTTTCTGTTTCTCGTATGTCTCTTTGTCCATATTTTCTCTGTATAGATATTGGCGACAAAGATATGAAGATTTCTGTTTGCAATGACCGTATGCTAAGTTTTTAATAATAAAAATGATTATTTCTACTCGTTCTTAATGCTGTCGACGGGATTGTCGGTGGCAGCACGTAATCCCTGCAAGGCAGCTGTCAACAAGTTAACAGCCAAGACGATGACCAAAGAGTACAGTAATGGTATGAACTTCATGTGAATCTGCAAGCCCGAAATGCTCCCTGCCATCGGTGCCAACCAACAGGCTAAGGGAATGGCGATGATGGCAGCTACGAACGACTGGATAGTCACTGTGCGCAACAGGCGTAATGTGATGCTACTGATTTCAGCCCCAAAGACACGACGGATGGCAATCTCGCGCCGACGCTGACCGATGAAATAACTATTCATAGCCATCAGTCCGAGAATAGCAATGAGCAAGGCCACCACAGTAAAGATGGTAAGCACGCTGAGGAAACGCTCATAGTCCTTATACCATTCCTGATGACTTTGAATAAGCGAGTGGACATCTCCTGCCTCATGACCTGTGAGTGCACTAATTTGTCTCTTCATAGCATCCTCCACTTTCTTACGATCACCATGATACTTGACGAGAGCCTGACGAGGCTTTCCGTAATAACGGTTCACGTAGTTTTCCACATCATCATGGAGTTCTTTTGCATTGAGGATGATGAATGGGGTGGGATGTTCCTCCTCGCCCATTACGTTCTGATAGACCATATCGGGATAGACAGCTCCCACGTTAAAGTTAACCTTTCCGTCAGCCGTAACAATTTTCCTTTCATCATCACTCTTTCCGAATTGTCGGAGTAACTGGTGGTTCACTCCCCAACCATCCTCACTGTAGATTTTCTCTGGGTGGATGTTTAAGATATTGAAGAAACAGCTGTCACCTATCAGCAATCGTTGGCTCACCACAGTCCCGTCATCAGCTGAGACCGTCTGATTCTCCAGTCCCTCAAGTGGAGTTCCATAGCCGAAACCGACCTCCTCTACCTCTGGCAACGCGAGCAACTTGCTGCGGTACGTCTGTCGTTGGCTATCGTTGAGGGAACTGATTTCCCAACTTTTGAGAATGTTTTCGATGTCGTAGCCCAGCGGACGGTTCATGTGCTCACGGATACCACTGCTTAAAAGCAATGTCACGGTGAGCATGACAATGGCAAAGACGGCTTGCAGGCCCATTAGCGCATGACTCCAGCGTTGACGGACGCGGCGGCGGAAGGAACCTCTGACTATGTCAATAGGTTGATAGCCACTGAGTATGGTGGCAGGTACGAAACCGGCTAATGTGCCAACGAGTATGGCACCTATCAGGAAGGCAATTATCGTAACAATGCCCGTATCTTTCAACAGATCCAACGGACAATTAGCCATTTCCATTGCCTTATCTTGCAGGGCGAGTGCTATCAGGTAGCCAACGACCAAAGCGACCGCAGCAAATAGAATGCTTTCACCTATCAGTTTCCCAAAGACTTGCAGTCGTGACAATCCAAGCAGTCGCCGTGTGGCCATTTCCTTCGACCGCTCTGTCGTGAGTGACACGCTTAGGTTTACGTAGTTGAAGATGGCGAATATCAGAACCAGCAGAGCTACAACAACATAGAGATGTGTCATATCCCGACTGCCGTGGTTAATGTCTTCCTGTCCTAACGAACACTCCATGGCGTCGTAGTAGATTGTAGAGAATGGGGTGAGTGTCAACTCCTTGGCAGCCTCCATTTGGTAGAGCCAGAAGAAGGTCTTCAGATATTCTCGCATGTCGTTTGTCTTACTCTTCAGATCGCTGCCCTCGCGCTGCATGAGGAAAAGTACGCAGCAACTGGCATTGTTCATCTGTTCGCTCCACGCTGAGTAGTGGAAATGGCGCAGGTTGTCTACGTTGAAGATGCACTCGTAACCGTCGGGAACGATGGAACGGTCGAAGTCATCCATGATACCGCTGATGGTGTAGGTAATGTGGCTCTTCTCATCATCAGCATCGCCCAACACCATTTCCTTTCCAATAGGACTTTCATCAGGCCAAAAGCGTTGTGCGAACGACTTGCTCACCACAATCAGATTAGGAGCACTGAGCACCTTGCTGCGATCGCCAGTCAATAGTTTGTAATCGAAGAACGTAAAGAAGTTCTGCCCCGTGACCAGCACTTTCGTTTCAGCCTCTTGACCTTGAATGTTAAATGTCATGTCGTAGCCAGCCATTGAGCACCAGTCCTCCACCTCTGGAAAACGATCTTTTAACCGTTCCCCCACCCGGAAGTTCGACATCATACACATCTCGTTACCCACTACATATATCCGGTCTCCTCGTGTCTGATAATTCTCTACGGTTGTCTGTCGATAGATAAGGTCGCCTAACAGTAGAAGGAAGGTCATTGATAGGCACAGTCCTACGATATTGATAATTGCAAACAGCCGATGACGACTCAGAAACTTCAAATAGCTATTCATGTTATTCTCCTTCAAAAGCAGTATTAATTATTTCATTCTTCACTTTATTATCAGCACTTCATTATCTTTAAATGCCTCATAGCCACTGGTGACGACACGCTCACCGGGCTCTAACCCTTCCAATACCTCGTAGTATTGTGGGTTTTGCCTGCCGATGCGGATAGTACGGCGATAGGCTTTCTGTCCACTTTTGTCAAGGACAAAGATCCATTGTCCGCCTGTTGTCTGGAAGAAGGTGCCACGGGGAATGAGCACAGCTTGCTCTGGTTGCCCGAGTTCAAGGTCAATATAGTAAGTCTGCCCCGTTCGGATATTCTCCGGACGCTCCCCTTTGAAGACGAAGTCACAGCGGAACTTGCCATCTCGCACCTCGGGATATACCTTTCGTACCTGCAAGAGATACTGTTTGTCATTACGGATAAAGGTGGCTGTCAGTCCTGGTCGTACGCGGTCGATATAGTGCTCGTCGATCTGTGCCTGTACCTTGTAGTCACTTAGGTCGTTGATCTGACCGATCTTCTGGCCGGCCTGAATACTCTGTCCCAACTCCACATCCAGCAGACCCAACTCTCCGTCGATAGCTGAGCGCACCTCCAACTTATCCTTACGCTGACGAACTAACACCACATTACGGCGCATGTTTTGCAGGTTGTCTTCCATCTGATTCATCTGAACAGTACGATAGAGCGAGTCTTGCTTCAGTCTCTTCGATACCAAGGATTGTTTCTTGGCAGACAACTGATAATCTTCCTGTGACTGTATATAATCCTCTTTGCTGATCAACTTCTCCCGGAAGAGCCGTCTGTTCTGCTCGAAGGTACGTTGCTTCCGTTGTGTGTCCATATCCAGCTGTGCCTGTTCCGTCTGGTTGTTCAGACGATCCTGCTGCATGGCTACCTGCGTGTTACGCAGGAGGTTCTGCTTCTCCGCCAGTTCTGCCTCCGCATTGAGTATCTGTAGGTCGAGGTTGGAGTTGCTCAGGCGAATGATCACATCCCCCTTACGGACCATTGATCCTTCTTCCACTACCTTATCCAAGACGATACCGCCTTCTTCCGGAGAGATCTGAACCACCTGGATAGGGAGCACCTGACCGTTGGTGCGCACATAGTCTTTAAATACGTCGCGTCTTACTTCACTGATTGTCAACTCTTCTTTGCCGACGCGTAATGTAGAAGCATGATTGCCGAACAAGATCCAACAAATAATTGCCAATAACAGCACTCCTCCGACAGCATACGGCCAATATTTGATGAGCCGCTGTGTCTTTGTCTTCTCAATCACTCTATCCATAGTGTTTTTATTTTTTACTTTTACTTTTTATTCCCAGATTTTCTCCCCACGATAGTAACGTACCAACATCTCCTTCACCATTGCCATCATCCTGCATTGCAGTAGAGTTGCCTTGGATTGCAGCAGTTGAGTAGAGGTGGTATGCAAGTCGATGGCGGTGCTCAAACCTTCCTCAAACTGACGTCGAGTGAGATGATATGCCATACTGTCGGCCGTCACTTTCTTCTCCATCTGCATGGTCTGTCGCAGATAGCCCTGCCAGTCCTGCCGTGCCTCACGAGACAGTTTCTCCAATTCCAGTTTTTTCTGCTCAAGTGATTCACGAGCCGCCATATAGTTGTTCTTTGCCTTGCGGATACTGGTGAGTGTCTGCAAACGGTTGAACAACGGAATACTCAGGGTGGCACCCACATACTCACCCATATTGTTTTTTAATTGATTGCTGAAGGTTGTTGCTGAGGGTGTATGCATCGTATGATAATAAGTGGTGCTCAGGCCTGCCCCCAACGAGAGAGAAGGGAAAAGGGAGGCACGAGCCTGATGCCACTCATGTTTCGATACTTCCATTTGATAACGGGCAATCTCCAGAGAGGAGTGTAAGGGGCAGAGAGAGGAGTCGGCTGAAAGAATCAAGGTTCTGTCCCCATGATTATCTGTAAATACCTCACTCTTCACTTTCAACTCTTCACTTAGCGGGTAAGCCATGTCCTTTTTCAACTCGAGTATTGCGGAGTCATAGAGGTTCTTCTGACGTGTCAACTCATAGTCGGCTTCTGCTTGCTGTGCCTCCACCTGTGCCACATCAGCGGCGCTCTTACGTCCAACCTCTACCCACAGTCGCACCTGTCTCAGCAACAGAGTCGTCTCTTCCACCTTCTCTTCCGCCATGCGGACCATTCCCTCATAGTAGGCCACATTGACAAAAGCCTGTAACACATTGAGGGCTGTCTGGTCTTGCTGTTGACGCAGCAGTTGGTGTCCTAACAACACACCGGCCTTGGCTGCCCGTAGGGCATGCAGACGATTGAATCCGTCGAAGAGAGGTAAGGAGGCCTGCAGGGAGTAACCGTTATAATAAGTACTCACGTCCGTATAAGTATTGGTCTCCGGATCGATGGCACGTCCGAAGTTATACTGAGCACCGACAGCGGCATCCACCGCAGGGAGAAATCTCCCTATAGAACCGGTTTTCGCAGCTTCGTAGTTGTCGAGATCCAACGTGGCTCTCTTTATCTCATGGTTATGCTCCACTGCATATCTCATGCACTCCATCATCGTCCACGACTGTGCGTTAGCGAACGACAGACGTACGGTCATCAACAGAATAATTATTGCGATTTTTTTCATGCTTGCTGTTTTTTTACAACACAAAGGTAGAATATCTATAGAAGAACAGCAAGCATGAAAATGTTTCGGAAGGCAGATTGTCTAAAAATTAGACAGTCGGACGTATGATTTTTAGACAGAATCTTTGTAACTTTGCAGAATGAAATACGGTACTATATTAGTTGTCGATGACAATGCTTCCATACTAACGGCGATGCGCTATCTCTTAGACAGTGTTTTTGAACGGGTACTTACTACGACACAGCCGGACGATATCCTCAAGCTGATGGCGCAGCAGACGATAGACCTCGTGTTGTTAGACATGAACTTTACGATGGGGGTGAACAGTGGAAATGAAGGACTCTTCTGGCTCAGGGCCGTCCGCAAGCAACATCCTGAGACTCCCGTTGTGTTGATGACTGCTTACGCAGAAATCAATCTGGCTGTAAAAGGACTGAAGAGCGGCGCCGCCGATTTCATTACCAAGCCCTGGGATAATGATGAGTTGGTGCGCAAGCTGAAAGATGTGTTGGATATGCAGAATGAGATAGTCAGTCTTGATGATATGGAGAAAGACCATATCCGGAGGGCTATCGACCGTTGTCACGGCAATCTCTCTCAAGCTGCGGAACTCTTGGGTATCACCCGACAGACGCTTTACAATAAAATGAAGAGGCTGGGGTAGTCTTGTAGTTCATAGTTCATAGTTCATAGTTCATAGTTGTGGTGGGAGCTGTAATTATAATAGGTATCATTATACTGCTGATGGCAGTCGTGCTTTTTGTGCGCCATCAGAGGAAACTTGCGCAACGAGCCTATTTGATGGAGGAAGCCATACGTAATCATGACTTTACCTTCCGACTTCCTTCCGACGGACTATTGTCTGGGGAACGGGCCATGCAGGAGGCACTTAACAAACTGGGGGACACCATCCGGATGCAGATCAACCAAAATGAGGTGGAGTCGTGGGAGCGCCTCACACGTGTCCTCACCCATGAGATTATGAATGCCACGGCTCCCATTACCAGTATCAGTCAGTCGATGCTCAACCGTGATGACGTGAAGGGCACATCCCTCGAGGATGGTATTCACGCTATTTATACCACCTCTGAACATCTGAGTTCCTTTGTCAATTCCTATCGCAAACTGTCACAGCTGCAGCAGCCCTCGTTGGAGATGATCCCGCTCGTAACTATCTTGAGGGATATCCAACAACTTTACACTCAGATCGTCTGGCATTGCGACGTGGATGATGATTATACAGTTTATGCCGATACGAATATGCTCCGGCAGATACTTATCAACCTCATTAAGAACGCTGTAGAGGCCGGGGCAAAGAACATCGCCCTTGATACACAAGCATCGGTGGTATATGTCAGTAATGACGGACAACCCATACCACCTGCCGCACGGCATAGCATCTTCATCCCTTTCTTTACGACAAAGCGAACAGGTAACGGCATCGGACTGTCTCTCTCCCGAAGGATGATGATACAACAGGGAGGAAACCTGACGCTTACCGATTATCCCCATAGCGGGTATCATACCACTTTCTCACTGGAGTTTCAACTCAGGTGAGATGCTACCTCTGATCTCATTCAAATCTCTATTCGCTTTTCAGAAACAATAAAAGTCCAACGGATGTCGGACTTTTATATATCATTCACTTTTTATTTATCCAAAAAGACGTTTGAAGAATGTCTTCTTGGGTTTAGGCGGACAATCTTCCTTGTCACCGATGACAGATGCTGTCAGCACCGTGATATTATCCTGTCCTCCGGCATCCATCGCTATCTTCAAGAGCTGTTTGGAGCATGCAGTGGCGTCTTCTTGATAATCTTGCATGGTATGTTCTATCTCCTCATCGGTGCAGTAGCCGCAGAGACCGTCGCTGCATAGCATGATCATATCCCCCGACTCTATGTCGAAAGAAAGGATGTCCGCAGTGGGGTAAGCCTGAAAATCGCCCAACCCACGGGTGATGATGTTATTCTGTGGATGGTTGAATGCCTCCTCTTCGGTAATCTCACCTTGATTAACGAGCTCTTGCACATAGGAGTGGTCGGTGGTAAGGCGTTGCAGCCCTTTCTTGTTCTTGAGGATATAACAACGACTGTCACCACACCATGCCACATGAGCTTTCTTGCCGATGACCCAACAGATGACGATGGTGGTGCCCATGCCCTTTGATGAGGGATCCTCACTCATACGTTGGTTGATGTTTCTGTCTGCCATGACAACAGATCGCTGAAGCATCTCATTGATCATATCCTGGTCGATGGCTGACTGAGCCCTGTTAGGAAGGAAATAGTCTTTTACTGATTCGATGGCCAGTGCGGAGGCTACTTCACCGGCATTGGCACCTCCCATGCCATCGGCTACAATGAGCAGTGAGCCTGATGAACCTACCGACAGATAGCCGTCAGTGATGCCATCCTGCCAAACGGGGTTGGCGAGATCCTGACAAAACAGCAATGCATCCTCATTATTATCTCTGACCTTACCGGCATCCGTAAGTCCAGATATCTTAATCTTCATATCTCGTTATTAATAATTAGTTGTTATCGTTAACGTTATCTTAGATTTCCAATCGTGGACGGCGGGATGGACGAGTGGGTTGTGGTGGTGTCTGACGACGCTGCTTGGTATTGTTCTTGATAACGACTTTTTCCTTCTGAGCCGGTTTGGCCGTGGTTTTAGGAACCGGTTTGTCGTAAGTCACCTCCAAGGGATATTCCGTAGGAGGGCATCCCGGCTCTTGAATCTGTATGGTAACCACGTTGACACCATCGTGGAGATTGTTCACGCTGCACTTATAACGTGTCTCGGAAAGCTTTTCGAGATTGACTGGCAGATCGCCTGACTTCACGCTCACAGTGCTCGGGAAATCCTCCTCGCCGGGGAGCTTGTCAGCAGTGATGTCGAAGGTGAAGAACAGATTGCCGTTGCTGATCTTCGTCTCCACATCATCGATATTAATATTAAAGTATTTGTAATACCACTCCTTGGCATAGAAGGTGAAGGGAGCGGATATCAGACCGTCATAGACGGCTTGCCCCTTATAAATCACCTCGTGGGTCTCATCATTGAGATCTTTAGGGATGGTGAGCATACAGTAATAAGCTACGGAACTGCCAATGTCTGTGGTCTTTGCCACTCGTGAGGTCGCATCGAGCTCACATCCGGAATTGGAATCCATTAGGATAGCGATTGATTCTGCGGATACGGGGAAGGGAATATCCATACGGATGGTGCTTTCAGTACGCTGGTGACGGAAGGCGATGTCATTCCCTTTGTTGATGCTGAACACAAAAGGTGCGCTGGGTTTCACCTCCAACAGACCGTAACGTCCATTAAGCTTAACAAAAGCTTTGTTGTCGAAAGGTGACGGACAGTCGGTAAACTGTGGGGGAAGGATATCTACGTTATTCTGTGAGATACCGTACTTGTCACCCTTGACAATAATGTCGAGAGTGGTTGAGGGATCCCACTCCTGCCGGTCGCTCCTCATCTCATAGTCGGTGACGACATCATTGACCACCTTCTGGATGGGTACCAGCTGTTTGTTGAAAACGAAGTTGACAGGTAGCTTGCCGCTGCGTGCATATAATTTTGTCTCTCCCTCAGGAGTGTTGGCAAGATATTGTGTGGCTTCTCCGTCAACCATCGCTTGATTCTTAGTGTTAGTATCTCCTTCCTCGGCATATACAGGTGTCAGGGTACGACTGTTTCCATGGAAGTAGTAAACCTTATGGTCGATTACAGCCACGGCAATTCCCTCGTCATTGACTGATGAGACGAATTCCACGTCTGTAGCATCGATTTGCTTGCCGTTGAGAAGCATGGCAACAGACTTGCCTTCGGTGTCGAGGAGCAAAGGTATTGAGCCGCGTTTCTTGCCCGATGCCTGAAAGGCCTCGCATGAGGCGTATCCATTACGGAAGGGGTAGGCGCCCGTGCAGTTCTGAATAGCGGCATAACCTTCCTCATCGATGTATTGATAATAAGGTTCTCCCCTTTTCTTTACGGCAAGGAAGCCGTCGGAGAAATAAGGATATTCATGAACCACCAAAAGGTTGTTCATGGGGATGAACTCTCCACGTTGTGTCACAATACCTGCGATAAGGGTGGTGCTGTTCTTTGTTACTACAGCCATACCGCCCCTGAAGGGGAATAATGACTCTGTTGTCTCGAAGACTCGTTTACCTTGCTCTGTCCACAGGATTCTCTTATTCATGGAGTCAGTAACCACCATATTGGTGCCGATTACCTTGTTGATATCATCATAGGCCGGTGGAATCAGCCAGGTTGCCACTTGTGCCTTTACTAATACAGTGGTGGCAATCAAAATGACAGATAATATAATCCTTTTCATTATATCTAAAGATTTAATTACTTATTTATTCAAACGTTTCCAGACCACGGTTGATGCGTTCCAGCAAATCCTCATCTTTTGCGATGGTGGCCCACTTGCGTGACCAGAGAAGGATGTGCTTGCCTTTCTCATAGTTGGGTTTGTAGATGTTGTTCGGCATCACATAGTAGCAGGCTAACCGATAGGCTGCATTGGCATTGATGTCGGCATAAGTACTGTCGTTGAGTTCCATGATGCGTGAGAAGAGTCCTACGGCACGATTGCTGAAATGGTCGCGTATAGGCAGGTAGTTCTCATCCATCTCGATACCAAGTAACTTCTTTCTGTTCACGGAAACATAGTCGGAATACCAACCGTAGGTAAAAGCCATCTCGTAGATAGCAGGAATATAGTTGACACCTGCCAGACTATCCATTTGCTCCATGCCGAACTTCAGCGTATCTACATTATCGCTGTTCATTCGGACGAGTGCTTCTTTGTAAACTTCCTCTGCCGGACGTCCTTGCTCTGCGGGGGCGTTTCTGGGGGTAAAGAAGAAGAGTGCACCGCAGATAAGTGCGGCAGCAAGAACACCAAGGATAATATAGAGACACTTTCTCGATTTGACAGGATACTGCTGGAAACGGGCGGAATCCATAATCTGACGGGCTGTAGGACGTTTGTCTGGGTTATAATCCAGACAAGCATGGATCAGACGCTGGATATCGGGTTGCACGTCAGGTATTTTAGGAAGGGGCACTTCCGGACTCTGTTGGGCATGACCACCGGTCTCACCGAAAGGAACATCTCCTGTAAGGATCTCACACAAGGCCGCGCCAAAACCCCAGATGTCACTTTGCGGCATGGGTTCCACATTCTCTTTAAAACGCTCCGGTGCCATATATGCCAACGTGCCACTGTTCTCATCATCGTAGTAATATAGGTGTTTGTTACGTCCGAAATTAGCAGAGATACCGAAGTCGGTAATCGCATAATTGTTCTTGTCGTCGATGAGTACATTGGCTGGTTTTACATCCTGATGGATGATAGGCGGTTTGCTACTGTGCAGGTAATCGAGTCCGGACGCTACGTCACTGATGAACTTCCACAGTTCTTTTGTGTCTTTCAGATTACCGATGAGATTAGCGGCTGACCCTTGCTCACAGTATGGTAATACAAGGTATGGTGTCTCATGGTATATGGAAAAATAGGTAGGATGGATAAGATTGGCATGATGACAGTTGAATACAATCTTAAACTCATCCCTGAACTGTTGTTCACCCTCGATGTCCAAGGCGTTTTTCGGACGATAGATCTTGATGGCCACACGTAAACCCTGCAGTTCCTCAAGATCCTCGTCAGTCAGGGGCTCCGGATCTAACAGACGCTCACGATTGTTCACAGTATTGGCATCCAAGGCAAGCCATACATCGGCAGAGCCTCCCTCTGTGCTTAGGGGGCGCAAGAGCTTATAACGCCCGTCAAACAGTTCGCCTCTTTGGGCAATAAGTCCTAAATCAATCATTGTTCAGATTATTTAAGTTTGATCTTCTCTCCTTCTTTTAACTGAGAAAAGATATCTTTATTATTCATCTTGGCTAAATTAGCATATTTTATGCCGAAGTTCTGAGAAATACCATAGAGTGTGTCACCCTGACGCACACGGTAATAATCTTGGGCACCGGTATATTTACTCTTCTTTTTGGCAATGAATACGATATCCCCTTCGTGAATATCCTTCTCGCTGGCTACCTCGTTAAACTCCAGTAACTTTTCTTTAGGAATATCATATTTCATGGAGATACTGGAGAGTGTCATGCCTGGATAGAGGATAGTGCAGCGCACATCATTGATATCCACGACATAACGTTTCACGGCGTTGGCGACAGCCTCTTCTTCCTCCGACAACTCATCATCGGAAGCTTGGCAGGAGACGTCGAATCTCGCTTTCTGAGTGGCTGTGGCCTTACGGGTAATGACAACGGTCTTGCCCGCTCTGAGTTTTACACCACCATTGATATCGTAAAGACGGTAGGAGTCGATGAAACCGATGAGCGCCATGGCATAGGTGGTAGCCGTGGCATAGCCGGCCTTCTGAAGACCGATAGCCCATCCGCGATAGTCATAGACACTCTTGGAGAACAGACTGCGGTAACGGCTGTTGTTCTTCAGGAAGAGTGAGTGGTCGCGGAAAGACTCCGCCGCACTGCTGTAAACACGGAAACGACTCTTGTTCGGCTCATCGTCCCATGCCTGATAGATGGGGCCGGTCCATCCGCCGAAAGCTTTGATACCAAAGTGATTGTTGGCATTCTTTGTCAATCCGCTGCGCCCTGCACCCGACTCGAGAATACCTTGTGCCAAGGTAATGGTGGCCGGTATGCCAAATTGCTTCTCCTGGTCGAGTGCGATATTCTTGTAGGTATTGATATAGTTCAGTATATCTGCCGATGACTGTGCCTTCGATGAGATCGCGCTAACCAACAGTATGAGGATCAGGAGCATACGTTCACTCAGATGGTGGGGAGACAAGGTGGGACGCTCCATGGCCCGGTAGTCGTATGACATATCGACGCAACCTTGTGAGGCTCGCTCTCCCCAGCGGTACATATCATTGATCTTTATCTCTGTATCGCTGTCCAGCTCACCCGTAGGTGTCATATACACCCATTGCTGAAAGTTCTTGATACCTTCTTTCGTATACTCGTCAAACAAGCCGTTCTCCGGTATGAAACGCCAGGAGCAATGCAGGTTCATACAGATAACATTCAGTTTCCGCTGTATCTCAAGGATCCTATGGCTGTCATAGGTGGTCAGCTTGGGATAAATGGGGTTCTCATGATTGTACTCCATATTAGTCCTCCAGGTTTTTGAGTGTTACGATAATGGGCATGGAGATACACGACTTGTTCTTGACACGCTGTTGCATCAGGGTGTCGAAAGATATCTGTTTCGCATGTTCGTAGTTTTTACGGTCTTTGAAAGAGATATCTATGTAAAGTCCCCGTTGCAGGCGATGCTCGCCGCCGGTACCTTCTATCTTTATGTTAAGGAAAATCCTGCTGAACTCCTCTCGCCCGTATTCCGCCATGATTTCCTTACGTAGGTATGCGTCGATGTCCATACGGGTGTATAGACGGTCGTTGGTGAGTGAATAGTAGCGTAGCAGTTCATAGCGCTCATCAGCGGAGGCCTTGTCGGTGCCACCCATTCCCGGTGATACGACAGCTGCTTTCTGTTCCATGCCGGGGAGGTTCTTACACTCCATCATCTCTCCTGTTCTTGGCATATTGCCGGAGACGCCGTTGGTCGTGATAAAGCGAATGCTTGTATTCATTGCCGCTGTCGTGGTGTTCATATTCTTCATGACGTAGGTACCGCTGTCAAACTTAAACTGCTGGTTCTGCGTGCCAACGCTCTTTCCCAGTTTGTTAATGGTCTCGCGCAGCTTTGACAACACCTCTCCATCCTTGATGCCATTATACTCGATAAAGGCATAGTAGTCGTCGATGAAGTGGTTGTAGAGATTACGCACGTCACGATAGAGGTCACCGTTGTTATAGCAATTGGCTTCGAAGTCACGTACGATGATATCATCTTTGTTCATGGAGAATCCCTGACGGTTGGATGCTATACTGGTTTCGAGAATATGCAGGAAGAAGGTGTCTTCGTTACCCTGCAACTTGACGATAGGTTGTGCTTGCGTCAGCATAACCGTGTTGATACCAATGTTTGTCACCGGTAAGACACCTAAGGTCACGGTGCACTCATCCGGGACGATATATCCTTCCGGAAAATCAAGGCGAAGCCATATCGTGTTCTGTCTGAACAGATCGAGTGTCTCGTTCTCAAGCCACTGTTGGAAAAGGCGTGGATAGGAGCGGGGCTTGTACCTGTCACGATCCTTGGCTTCGTCGGTGATATACAGCAATGCCGCATCGTAGAGGTTGAGCAGGTTCTCTTTCCAACTTTCCACATACGAGAAGAATTTTCCTGACACCTGTTGTGAGTCGAATGGATCGGCCATCTCTATCTTCTCCATCTCTGCCATGGGGGCAAAGTCAATCTCAGTACAGTCGGCACCAACATAGATATGTTCAGGAACGATACCTTTTGTACCCCGGATTAACAGGGGTAATCCCTTCAGGCTGTTTACCTCTATGGGAGTTTGGATACCGACCCACAGACTGTTGGGTTTGTCGAGCTTTATCTTTACCGTACCCCCCGGATAGCGCATCTGTCGTTGGTTCAGCAGATAAATGTTCTCGTAGGGTATCATTGTCGTATTGAAGATAGGGATATAATTCAGTTGTATATCCTTGAATGGTGACTTATATACGAACGAGGCTCCCGACTCTATGTAGAAGATATTGTCGTTGCCGGCCTCTATGGTAGGTTGCACCAGACAGATGGCAGGCATGGCATTCACTTCCTTGTGGGGAATAAAGTCGGTACAGAAGCGCTCCACGATACGTTGAAGCGTTCCGTCGACATAGTCTTGTATCTTGGAGGTTTCACTGACTAAGGCCACTAGCATGATTTTCGCCAAGGGATCCATCTGGTAGATCTCAACAGCCTCTGGCAGGATCTGTTGCATGGTTGCTATGGCATCATTGATTCTTTTCTCTAAATCTACATCCATGTTTGATTATATTTGTCGTTTTACCGTAGGTTCCACAAGGAACACTACGACTTTGCGATAAGGGCGGAGAATGCCCATGCCGTCATCGATACCGCCCTCTACAATCACGTTTACCGCATACTTTGAGGCTATCCGACGTTTCCTGCGCTGGCGCTGTTCGGCCGCGTCGAGCTCGATGTTCACGGTGACATTCTTCAACATCGGCTCATAGGAGGCCAGACTTTTCTTAATGCTGTCCTCACATTCTTTTTTAGTAATCTCGTTGTAGAGGTGGTTAACGGTATGGGTGCCTTGGCTGGCATTGAACTCACGGTATTGGACATTGGAAAACTCATGGTTCCAATATTCGAAGCCAAAGTCAGGGTCAGCCTCAAAGTCTCCTTTGGGGGTAAAGACGATAAGCTCTACCAAGTTGTCGAGCATCATAATACGGTCATCGATATTACGCAGTAACTTGGTGCCCGAATCTAAAAACTGTATGGGTGTGCTGACGAATCTCATATCTGTTTACCCTCCCAGAATCGTCTGGGGTCTGGCTTTGGTGGTTCTGGCTTCGGTGGCTCTGGCTTCGGCGGCTCCTGTTTCTTGAGGAGGCCGAACTTGTCGATCTTCTCATTGATGGCATAGCACATACCCAGGCCTTGCTTGATTCGGATATAGGCGATACGATAGTTGAAGGTTACTCTCGTATAATTACGGAAAGTCTCAGCATCCTCCAGGTTCAGCACCTCATCGAGATCGCATGCACAGGTGAAGGCTGCCACGACACGCTGCACACACGAGAGCAAAGCCTGTGGTGACATGATGTCACGTTCTGTGTTCGCCTTAATGAGCATCTGTTGTACGACAGGCCAGTAGGTCGTGATGGCTGCGTGAGCCCCGGTGTCTATCTGATTATAAGTTTTACTGTCTATACTTCTCATCAGAGAGATAAATTGATCGTGCAGTTCCAGGAACTTTTGATGAGCCGAGATGCACAGGCAGGGGGGTACGAAGTTTACATTATCCTCGTGCCATCCGTCATCATAAACGATGTGGCCGATGGGCACGGCGTGGCTGCTGACGGCCTGATTGGAAGTCAGCAAGGTAAAAGAGTAGGCTGGCTCCATGTAACCATCGGCATTCTCCTTCCAATCCTTAGGATTAGCGTTGATGACCAGGAACAGCTCTCTGGTATTATCCACGTCAGGGATCTGCACGCGGGTGTCAAACGTATTGGAGTATTGTGTATTGAACTGAACGTCAATGACATCTCCTGCTGCTGTCACGGCAAGACAGGATAGTGACTCCACTTCCACGAACCCTCGGGAGATGCTCAGTGACAACTGAAACGGACGGGTGGGGGTGAAAAGACCAAAGCGACCACCTGCTGCCACAGCGACAGCAAGACCAATAGACTCCGCCGTGCTCTGGTCGGCGGCAAGAAGCACCTCATCAGTGAGACGCATGCCTTTTTTCCAACTGATTCTTTTTGGCATAAAAGTTTGTTATATATTTGTATTATAATTCAAATAGTTGTAAATCTTGTCATCGTCAAGGCGCAAGGGGGGATAATCCTGAACGACACGGAATACCAGCTCATCCTCAACAGAGATGAAATAATCACAGAGGAACAACCGTAACGTTTCCAAATCATCCACAAAGGAGAGGAACTGTTCCTGGCATTCTTCGTCGGACCAGTAGTGAATGGTATATACCTGTACGTCATCGTAATAGGTATTGCAAAGGTGGCTGTCACCTAATATCATACCGACGTGTTCGCCATAACGGGGAGATTCATCAGTAAATAACCTGTGATCCTCTATTACCTCTATGCGTAAGTTCTCATTTAACAGGATCTTTCGCAATAATAACGTAAGAAGGGAACGGTTGCCCCGGATATATTTACACTGAGGCAACAGGGGAATGAGCTGACTGATATACCGGTTGTTACGTTGCTTCTCTGACAGTCTGTCCCCAAGTATCTGTTGCATGACAATATCCTCATGGGTGTATTCCTCCATCTTCTTACGGATATCGGCACGCAGATGGAAAAGCAACACATCAATAGGAGAGAAGAACTTAAAAGCATCTTCCTTCTCCTGTTCTTGCCTATCCACCTCATTGTGGAACGCTTCCGCCTCGTTATTCACAGGCAGGTTGTCGAAGCGGTCAATGGGATGGAACATAAATTCCGGTAAAACATTGTAGAGGCTCATCCTCCCGAGGGTTGCGTGAATGGCATCTTTGTCATACATCTCTTCCATCTCGATGATATCCCGATAGGAGTTACGCTTGTGCAATCCTCGAAGAGAGATCCTGAACTGTCCCTCGCGGAAATAGTTGAGGAGCAGCTCGCCATTAATATCCGGTGGCAGTGCTTGCGGGATTTTCATTCAGACTAATATTTGTCGGCGGTGAGTTCCACATAGGATATTCCTTCCTCTGTAGATACCTGAATGACGTCGAAGGCGGGGATGCCTATCTGCTGAAGCGTCATATCCTGATAGGGGAACCGGTCGTCGATGTTCTCAAAGAAGTGCTTGTGGATGAGTGTGCGGTAGCTTAACTGTCGCAACTCTTTGTCTTTCTTGATGTAATTGTCGAGCTGCGACTCCGGAATCATCACCTCAAACTCTTTCTGTGGGTAGTCAGTAGCTATGACATCGATGAACTTATTGTTACACATATTGATCTCCACACTCTCCGCACTAAGAATCTCTCTTAACTTTGACAGCACCTCTTTCACGGTCATTGTCGCTGACAGTGTGTCACAAGAGACGATATTCTTCCATTGCTCATGAGCCGGACAGATCTTTTTCCATGAGGAGATCTTGTAGATATTCATCGTATTCGTCATACCCTCGTAACGGAGCATCTTTCCTTGCAAGGTCTTGAATGGTGTGAAGGTCTCTACATCGGGTTCCTCATCATTGTCAGAGGGTTGCAGATGGATAATCTTCATAGCCTCCTGCACCTGCAGCGCTCCCACGATGGAGGCACTGATAGGGGTGGTGGCCACACGTCCTTTGGAGGTCTGTGAACGTACCACGTCGGCACAGCCTGTTCGGAGCATGATATGGTTGAACTCATCACGTGAGAGACTGCACTCATAACAGCTGATGCCGGGAGTATAGACCTTTACCGCACCGGTCAGATTCTCAATACTACCGTCTATCCAGCTCTTTCCCGCACGTAAGGCTAAGCGGTTGAGCTGATATCGGGCGATGCGACTGTCAAGACATCCGATGATCACATCCACAGAGCGATAGATGCCAAAGCCCAGCTCCGAGAACAGATTACCGATGATAGGTGTCACCTCAATCTGAGGGTTAATCTCACGGGCTCGCTTGGCAACGATCTCTGCCTTATAGGCATGATTGTAAGCATCCTCCTCACGAAAGAGAACAGAACGGGTAAGGTTAGAGATCTCTATCCTGTCAAAGTCCACCACATAGATATGTCCGATACCGAACAAGGCGAGGTTCTTGACAACCTCATTGCCTAAAGCACCGCAGCCGGCAACCAGCACACGGGCCTCCTTCACTTTATCTTTCTTGAACCAGGAGAGGAGTGTGTAAACGCCCTCTCCCCATTCATATTTTTCCTTTCCCATGGGCTTAGGATTCTACGTACTCAAATACAGTATCGCCTATCATGAATGTATCAGCATTGTTAAGGATTACGGATTTGTCGGCCGGTAGGATCGTGCGTACATTATATATTACTCCGTCCACCAGCGGCGTAAGCATAGGCAGTGAGCGACTTGTGTCGATATATAGCTGTACGTGCTCATCGGCTACCTTACTCTCCTTCTCCCAGTTCATCTGTATCTCACAATCGTTGGTCTTTCCGATGGTTACCTTATTACCACCGCCTGTGGCATTCATCCATTTGTGGATAGGAATGCGCTGTCCTGCCTTTACGCCATTCTTGATGACGAGGAAGTAACGCTCCGCCAACATACGCACGGTTACCAGAGAAGCACCGAGACCGCCACCGAAGATGATGAAGTCGAGCAACATATTCAGCCAGCCCATACCAGAACTGATAGCGCCACCGAAGTAAAGCACGATGAAGCCGATGATGGCAGCGATACCACCACCGATGAGGGCACTCTTGGTTGGTATGGACGATTTGATGGTAAGACTCCAGGTCATGCACAGGGAGAAGAGGATATATGCGGGCAGTGAGCAGTACCAAGGAATATAGGTCGTTCCGATGGCAGACAGAAGGAGGCAGAAGATGATGCCGCCCACTAACATAGCCAGGAATCCGACCAGACCGGAGAGTAGTGACAGACCTACAATCTTCATATACACCTTCGCATCCTTTTTACGGTACTCATCGTTATAGCGGAATACCAACGAGAGGAAGAACCCAAGCAATAATCCGACGGTGAGTAAAGCAGAGACCTTCGCACCGCAGTCACTGAGCATGTTCGCTTTCTGCCCGTCGTTGAAGAAGAACGTGTTGGCGATGGCTTTGCCAAGGCCATTGAACAGTCCACGCCCTGTGAACTCGAAGACGATCCAGCTCACCAGACCAGCGGCCACACCAGTAGCTGTCTGATAGGTGTCCCGTAGTGACGCAGAACTGAACATCTCCTTGAAATCCACATGATCCTGAATACCTTCCTTACAGTTCTGTCCATATTCCACACACTTGTATCCATTCTGCTGCCAGCATCCCACGTGCATGATGTGCTTACATCTCATGACCACTTTCTGTCCGGGTTGGATATCCTGACGGCAGTAGTGGCAGATACGGCGTGTGATGCCTTCCTCTGGCTGGTAGGGTTTATAATACTTGCTGGCGAAAGATTTCGATTTGATGAAAGGTATCAGCACCTTCATGATCAAGAAGAAGACGACGAAGGTTAACAGGGCGACTAACAATGCCACCAGCAGTTTGGTGATGGCACTTCCCGCACTTTCCTCGTGGACGGGCCATGGTGTCTCTGCGGAGCCGATGGAATACTCTCCTGTACCTGCCTCACTGCCTTTCCACTCCGCCAGATAATCTACACGACCGGTGTAAGTCTTGTCATCAGTTGCTTTATAGGTAAAGGCAAAGTCGTACATTGCATCGTTGACAACTTCCTGGAAGTTGCTGAGTACATTACTGATATCGGCTGACGGACGGAAAGCGCCTTGACGGTCGGCCAATACCTGTCCCTCAGCATTACGCGGCGCGGACACTCCTTTCAGGGTAAGTTCCACATTCTCATCAACACCATCACCGGTATAATAGAAAGCGAATACCTTAGGTACCAGATGGGTGGCGTTGGCCTGGTAGTCAGTTACCTCAATAAATGAGATCTGCTCGTCCTCCGGACGCATCTTACCTTCTGTGAAGATAAACAGAAGATTCTTGTCTTTGGCCGACATGGCACGTTTGTTGATGCTGGCATTCTTTATATAACCGCCATTGGTACGTACGGCATCCTCCAGCTCTGCTTTCTCATCACTGAACTCAGCCAATTTGGAGTAGAGGGCGCCATAGAAGAACTTCTTGTCGGAATGACTCATGAACTTATCTTTGAAACTGGCCAGATTCTTCTTGGTAACCAGTTGGGAGGAACTCACCTCCTCACCGAAGAAAGAGAGGAAGACACAGCTGTCGGGAGCGCTCTCCACCAACTTGCCGAAAGCCTCGTAGATCTGTCCTTTGCCGGCTTCGGGAATACTGAGATCTACCAAGACAGAGATTGTGAAATCACTGGGGATTCGCTGTCCTGAGCTCAAAGAGAATATTTTTCTCCTGTCGGGCAATATAGGGTTCCCGTCCTCGTTGATAACGAGATATTTCTCCAGCTGACTGATGTTGATATCCCTGCAGGGCTTGCCGTTGCTGTCGAGAACCTTCAGGAACAGCGTCACGCTGTCCATGCCGGTTCTATATTCATATTTCTTATCACAGAACTGTATCTTAGACACGTCTTGCGCGCTGGCTGTCAGCATGAAAGCCAGCAACATACATAATGCTATTACCTTTCGCTTCATATCTTATCTGTTTTTTTTGGTCCATAACTTTAAGTCTTCCAACTTTTGAATACCATAGTAACTCTCATAACTGCACAGGTCATTGGCCATCACAGGTATAGAGGTGAGAATACCGTCTGTCGGTGTATAAACCAAGGCAAACTTATACTGTCCCAACTTGTCGCCTATCGCCTTACGCACGGAAGGGATGCTGAGGTGTGGTGTCACCACGAAGCATCCTAATTTCTCAAAGTTCTCCTCTTTGTCATTATCAGACAGGCGCTCGGCCATAAACTCGGTCAGCTGGTCTTTTTTGTTACTTTGTCCGTGGATGATACCGGCAACCCCATTTGTCTGATTACTCAGCGACATACAGAGATCAACAATCATATCCCTGCTCAGGTTGATACCGACACAGGAAGTGGTATGTTCCTTGGCCTCCGACAAAGTGTTGAAATAAGGAGAGTTCACCTCTGCAGGTTTCTCATTCTTTACGACCTCATCCTTAGCCTCCATGCTCTTCTGTGCCCATTCATACCACTCATTCAGTGAATAGAGCTTCTTCAAGTCGTTGCGTGTGTTGAGTGTCATGTCGCGATGGTAGGTAAACACACCGGTCTCCATGGTAGGTGTCAATGTATCGATGACCAAAGCGGTCAGGAACTTAGGATGTTGTGGGTGCTTCAGCTGATCCTGTACATTACTGTCGGCATTACTGAAGAATACGGTAAGACCGGGATGTGAGTGCACCCAACAGGTAAGGTCATACTGTAGGTTGGTCTCACGACGGAGCTTACGCAGCATCTCCAACACCTTCAGTTTGATCTTCCCACCGAAGTTCAGCTCATATTCATCAAAGACAGCATCGTCACCAGGCAGAACGATCTGCTCGAGAGAGACATAATACTCACTGTTCTCAGCATCGTGCACCCAACGCCCCAGAACCATACAACCATATTCCTTCGCGTCCTGTGGATTCTCTCTGTCGGGTTGATACATGTTATAGATGTCCATCACACAGGAGTCCTTGATATACATCCTTCTTACCGCCGACTCGTAACAGCAGTCCTCCAAGTCTATCTTCATGTAGTGAGGATTGTCGATGACATCCTCCAGACTCTGTTTCTTCAGGATTGTGGCTGTCTTCCGGCGTACTACGATACCCGGCTCATTGGCTCCTGTCTTATTGGCAGCCCGGTTCATATTGGCCGGGTTGACAACAGGTGCCGGTCTTTTCTTTTTCTTCTTGGAACTCTTTACAAGTGCCCAGATGATAAGTAATGCGGCGAGACCTCCGACAATTCCCAAAATGGCTGCCAACGGAAGCTCACCGCCGTTCCCCTTTCCTTTGTCGTTTAATTCGCGATCAAGGAGATTAAGGTTGGTCTCCAGCTGACTGAGCTTGTCGTAAACGATTGTTTCTAAACTGTCTCGGCATGCCACCGTGTCTGTGATGAGACTACCGCTGTACTGCTTCATAAACTGGTCGATGACCGAGCCGACACCTTCTTTCTGGCTGGCCAGTTCACTTTTTTGTGAGGACACAAACTCCATGAGATCGTTCTCTTGGATATAGCCTTTGCGATCCTTCCAGTTTTGAAGTTTGTCAATATGCTCCGCAACTTCGTCGTTGAGTGATTGTAGGGTAGCCTCTTTAAAATATGGGTTATCTTCCAGATATTGTTTGAAGTTACTCATCACCTGATCAATGGTTACGACCTTTGGCACAGTTCTGTAATTATGCCTGATTTTTCTCTGTGCCGAAATCTGCGAACTATATGTCAGCAGAACGGTCACTAGGGTTACTATAACTTTTATTCTTTTCATCATCAGTCTATTATCCTAATGTTTATGATTTCTTTGGTGTGTTACCAGATTTCTTTTGCATCCTCTTATACTTACTGGGAATCTGGCTGTTCAGCGACTGTCTGTTGCCGGGGGTGATGGTGATCTTGGGAGCGGCACTCTCTTCCGTACCGGGAGCCTGCCCTCTCTTTCCGGCCAGGATCTCACGAAGTCGCTGCTGGGCTGCCTTGCTCTCTTCGGATTGCATACGACCGGTTGGTTGAACCTCTTGTGCGACTTCTTGTGCGGCCTGTGGCACCTCGGGAGTCTGAGGCGTCTGTCGCTGCTGTGACGCCTCGTTGCCGGCAATCTTATCGGCTACAGCTTGTTGTGCCTGTTTCGTGACATTGTTCAGTTGCTGGTTGGCCTGCTGCACCTGTTTGTTAATGCCGCGTTGCATCTCCGACTGGACGGTCTGTTGCATTTGCTTACCCATCTGATCCAATGGTCCGCCCATGCCTTGCAGCGGGTTGCCCATATTTGCCATCGGGTTAGCCTGATTGGCCATATTCTGGATGTTCTGCATCATCTGCTGCTGCATCATCTGCTGCATCTTCTGCATCTTGTTGTTCTTGATGGTCTGGAAGATCTGCTTGCCTCCCATAAGTAAAGCAAATAACCCTCCTAATCCACCGATGAGCCACATCATATTCTTCTTGTCCTTACTGGCAGCCTCTGCCTGTGCTGCCTGGATGGAGTCCTGACGGGCCTGAGCAGCCTGAGCCTGTGCAGCTTGCGCTGCGGCGGCAGCGGCTTGTCCGGCATCACTCTGTTGCTCTAACTCTTGTTTCTTCTTATCGTAGGCGGCAAGGGCATCGTTTATCTGTTTGGCGACAGTCTCATCCGTAATCTTAAAGCGCAGTTCTCTCAGCATGGAAGCCTCATGGGTGAGCTCTTCCGGCAAGGGGAACTTCGTGGCGTTCTCCAGCATCTGTTTCAGAGAGTTGATACGGATGACGGCCTCGTCGGCAGGGGAGAGACCCTCGTCGATAAGTTCTTCGGATGATATCACCACGTCTCCCTGGTCTCCTCCGCCAATAGCTCCACCGCCGGCGCCTCCCTTGGCAGCCTTTGCCTTAATCTTCAGGGTGCCGCATTGTGCAAACACCTTATAATGACGCTTTCCCTCATAATGTGCCAGATACATAGGGATGGAAAGTTCCGATTTGTCTGATGATACCGTAAACTGCAGAGAGGGATTGTCGTTTAAGAGGAAATAACCGTCTGAAGAGGAGGAATATTGAATATCTGAGGGTACCATGAAGGCAGAGGTGGCCATACCGTCGAATTTCAGATCACGAAAGTTGCCGGTGCGGTCGAAGATGACAACGGCCACCTCATCCAGTTTCTTGTATTTCTTCAGGTTGCTCTCGCTCAGTTTCTTCTGCACACCGTTGAAACGGAGACCCATTTGTCCTCCACTCAGTGTCTGAGAGTAGTTGACAATGATTCTGTCACCGTGTGCGGAGAACAGCGTGTCCTTCATCTCCCTTGCGGAAAGAGTTATACTGCATGTCAGCAGGAAGAATACGCAAAATCGCTTCACTGGTCCCTTTATCATAGACTGTTAATACGGTTGTAACGTTCCACGATCTTGTTCTTATAGTCACCGCCCTTCTTCCATTGTGCGGCATGTTTGGCACATTTCGCA
>FLNZ01003235.1_pt1 | contig 32830 bp, 27 predicted proteins | sample 1140391 | NCBI WGS metagenome assembly FLNZ01 (sample SAMEA3878171, study PRJEB12797) | bioreactor metagenome | biome: Moose rumen | place: Sweden | collected 2011-10 | reverse complement strand
TGGTGTCAATCACCAGTGCTTCCGGCCTCTGTTCCATCTGTCTCAACAGGTTTGCGATGGCAACTACGCTGTCTGCGGGCAAATCGTGATAGTTGAAGTTCGGCTTTACATCTGAGGCACGCTCTGTGACGATGTTGATGCTCTTAGGGCTGTTCACGCCGTAGCGGAAACTGATCATTGTACGGTTGTAATCCATCAAGAAGAAGGCCGAGGTATCGCCCAACTCTGGGTGCAGACGCATAGCGATGCGACCACTGAAAATCTCGTCAGCCTGCTCATTGGTCATGCGATGCTTGTGTGGCAGACGTTTGATGAGAGGCTCTATCTTATCAAGCAGCGTGGCAGTAGCATGAAGCGGACCATTATTGACTACGATATTACCATATATCGTACGGTTACGACCACAAACGGCATCGGTCACGGCACCTTCGAGACAATGCTCATTCAGATAGTTGGCAATGTCCATCACGGTCTTGTCCGTCTGGCGTTGTGCAGCCATGCCAAGAGGAATGACGAGACTGATGATAAGGGGAAATAATCGTTTCATATCTATTGCTACTTTACATGTTTTCAAATTCATTCACCATAGCCAGCATCTTGTCCTCCATCGTCTGCAATTCACAGTCGATACAGACGTCTTCCTGCAATTCGATGGATACAGAAGGAATGTAATTGTTTTTTGGCTTCTTGGCTACTAATGGTTTGTCAGCCTTTCTTATATACTGCTCCATATTATTGGGACGTGAAGTTTGTGTTGTCTGAACACGATCTTCCGCTTGTGGTTCATGTTGCATCTTATTTGTTTGTCGGACGGTTTCCACTGCCACAGACTTGGATGATTCAACATATCTGTCTTTTCCTTGTATGAAGAACATCCCTGTGCCAAAAATGATTGTAATAAAAGCTGCTGCAGCACTCCATTTCAGTATGGTCCTCCTATGAGATGAATCCGATTTTTGCTCGTACTGCCTAATGCCCCTAAACATGATGGATAAGTCCCGCCACTCAGTCGGAATATCGCGGTGGGTGCTGAAATAGTCGGAAAGAAGCTGTTCTTCCTCCCTGGTCGTTTCGGCAGCCAAATAGCTGTCGAGCAGTTTCTGTATGTATTCTTTTTCCATCATCTTGTCATTTTACTTATTAGTTGTAACATCCTCTGGCGTGCTTTCGACATCATTCCCCGACACGACGATTCGCTGGTGCCAAGCACCTGGGCTATTTCCGCAAAGCTCATCTCTTCCTGTTCGCGCATCTCCACGATTCTTCTCCAGTTGTAGGGCAGTTGGCTCATTGTTCTTTGGACGATGTCGCCTGCTTCTTTGTCCTCTATATAATGTTCTGGCGTGAGCGAATCGGTAACGTCGGGGATATTGCCCATGTCTTCATCGCCACTTTCTTGCCGGTGGAATATTCGCAGGATGGGAAGCCTTCGGCGTCGGAGCAACATGGAGGGAGAAATACCCAGGGGCAAACTTCACTATACATTTCCAAGGCAATTGCACGTTATGTGGTGCAGGTGGTGCAGGTATAATTATAAAAAATATAAATTTCGCGTACAAAAGTCAAAAGTCTATATCGATAGGCACTTTTGTATATAGTATTAAAAGTTATATAAACTACCTGCACCACTTGCACCACTTGCACCCCCAAATACCATATACCATCTCCCCCGTCATCACTACCCAATCAACGCGGATTTAATACCCAATCAACGCATCATCATTGCTCCAATCAACGCATCATCATTGCTCCAATCAACGACGAATCATTGCCCAATCAACGACGAATCATTGCCCAATCAAAGCACATTCATCGTGAGTTCAACAACCTATATTTCGTCGGAATTCACGATATTCTTATGCGGGTAAGGATACTATTCCTATAGCCGTAAGCAAGTATTCTTTTGCACGTATTCTTATTTTGCCGTGATTGAAAATTTACGAATTATTCTTTGTGAATTATGAATTAATTACTAATTTTGCAGCGATTCTGATGCACGAAGCGTCGTGACCCAACATCAGATGACATACGGAAAACGTTTGAGCGTTACGATATTATCCTATTACGAAACTTGGAAACTTTCTTGATTGTGGATGATAGGCGAATACGCTCACGTCTATGCTTGTATGATAACCCATATGGGTATATCGTATATGCAGAAGGTGTGAGTCGCTTATTATACAATCAGGGCATTCCAAGGCCTCGTAATAGTAATAGGTACGAACTTACGCCTTTTTTGTGTGCATAGACAAACTTATGTTTAACCATTTTAATAACAAAACAAATGAAACACAAAGCATTATCATTTCTGCTCGCCCTGCTCATGAGCATGGTGGCAAATGTGGCTTCGGCGTATGATGCCAAGATTGATAACATTTATTACAATCTTAACAAAACTGAGGGGACGGCAACTATAACCAGTCCTTATAATAACTATTATTCTGGAGATGTTGTAATCCCACAATCTATTACTTATGAAGACGTTACCTATAGCGTGACAGCCATCGGTGAACGTGCATTTTCAATTGTTCAAGTCTTACTTCAATCACTATCCCCGAGAGCGTGACCTGCATCGGTGAGTCGGCATTCTTTCTCTGCAGTGAACTGACCGCCGTTCACATTACCAACCTTGCAGCATGGTGCGGTATTTCGTTTAAGAGATATTCTGATGCCAATCCTTTATCTTATGCTCATCATTTGTTTTTGAATGGCGAAGAGGTGACAGATTTGGTTATTCCCAATAACGTGACCTCGATTGGCAACTATGCGTTCGGTGGCTGCACTGGCTTTACTTCTGTTACCATTCCCAACTCCGTGACCTCAATTGGCAATGATGCGTTCAGCGGCTGTACGAGCCTCGCTGCGGTTCATGTTACCGACCTTGCCGCATGGTGCAGAATATCTTTTAATGGTCTTGAAGCAAATCCTCTTCATTATGCACATCATTTGTATCTTAACGGAGAAGAAGTTAAGGATTTGGTCATTCCCAATGACATAACCGCTATAAGATATGTGGCGTTTTATGGCTGCACGGGTCTGACCTCCGTCACCATCCCCAACAGCGTGACCTCGATTGGTGAGTCTGCGTTCTCCCAATGCACGGGTCTGACCTCCGTCACCATCCCCAACAGCGTGACCTCGATTGGCATTAGGGCGTTCAATGGCTGCTCGGGCCTGACCTCCGTCACTATTCCTGACAATGTAGAAATCATCGATTATGGTGCATTTGATGAGAGTACGCGCTTGTATGTAAAAAAGGGGTCTGTGTCTTTGTTGTCTTTATGGGAAGTGGATTATATACCCTATGAAACAAGTACAGAGAAGCAACTTGAGCCATCACGATGCACTGTAATCTCCAGTACCCAGACAACAGTGACAGCGAAAATGGAAAATCTCTACAGCGAATATAAATATACATGGAAATCATGGATAGGCGATGAAGTGGAACATGATATAAACAAAACGGGAGAAATTGTAGTAACAGGCCTTTCTCCACAGAGTAGCGGAAACATCTCGGTGATGATATCTTTAGGGAACCACACCTATACCCAAGAGGTTCCTTATACAACTTCGGATATCACACCCTCTATTGCAACTTCGAGTACGGCCTCTTCTATTTGGGCCGTAGGCGAATATATACATGGTGATGCTGAAGTAATAGCGGAAGAATTTGCTTTCGAAGAGGGACACAAGCAATGGAGTTTCTCCAATAGTTCATATTCTGACGGTAAAAAACTCAAACTAACGGGATTGATACCAGGAACGGAATATACGTTGTCTTATAGAGTTAGGGTAAAATATGGTGACAATTATAGTAGTAAATATACTACTTCAAATATGTATGTCACCACGGAGTCCCTCACCCTTGAGACCCAGCAGCCGAAGGTAATCACGGAAGGGAACATCATCGTGGCAGCCAAATCGAATCTGGACGATGAAGAGCAGAATGTCGGCTTCCAGTGGAGACGACAGGATTGGAACGACGACTTCGATTCAAAAGAGGGCGGTGCATACCTCTACGACGGGCAGATGGAAGGCTATATCCGCAGCCTGAATGCAAACTACCTGTGGAAGTTCCGCCCCTACTACGAGGCCAACGACGGTACGCGCTACTACGGGGAATGGAAGGGTATGGATCCGTCGGACTTCTCGTACTTCGACCCGACGGTGCATACTTACGCGAAGATTGCGGTCAATGGCAACGTGGCCACGGTGAGAGGCTATGCTCAGCGCGGCACGGACAACATCGTGAGCCAGGGCTTCAAGTATTGGCAGGCATCGGCAGGCGTGAAGGGCGAGGCACACTATGCTCCCAGCGTTCCGAGGGACGCTCAGACGGTGGAGGCAAGCGGTACGGTGATGGAGGTGGACCTGACAGGCCTCGACTACGAGACGACGTACACCTACGTGGCTTACGTGACCACCTCGGAGGGTGAGACGTTCTACGGCGAGGAACAGACGTTCACGACGGGCGAGAACCTGACGGGAGTACTTCCAATTGATAATGGACAATTGATAATGGACAATGCCAATGGCGTGTATGACCTGAGTGGACGGAAAATCAACGTTAACGATAACCATAACCATAACGAAAACCATAACGATAACCTTAAGCAATTGAAGAAGGGGATTTATATCGTAAATGGACGCAAGGTGTTTATTCAACGATAACGATAACGAAAACGATAACTCATCTTTCGGAAGTTAAAGGAGTTAAAGAAGTAAATGGAGTTAAAGGACGATGCCATTTGTTTGCTGCATGCTTTCATCCTTGAAGATTGGCTGCAAAAACAATTGTCCTTTAACTTCCCCAAGAGAGCGGAGCGAACTAACTCCTTTAACTTCTTTAACTTCCAATAAATGAAAGGTGCAAAACTTAAAAACGAAAACGATAACGAAAACGAAAACGAAAACAAAAAGATTGCTCCCCTGCTGCTCACGATGCGGTAGGGGAGCGATTTTTTTGTACGTTCCTACGTAGGAACATATAACACGTAATATAGGGCCTTAGACCTATCGTCGTGACGATACAAACTAAACGTCACTATGCATAAGGTGAAGCAATACGCTGCAAAGTGTGATGCTTCACTGTGCATAATGCAGAGGTTCACATTGCATATTAGTAGCCTCGTCGTGGAATTTGTGTCCCACGACGTGGAACAGACATTTCACGACGTGAAATACACATCCCTCGTCGTGGAACAAAGTTTGCATATACCCCTATAATTCCTGTATTTACATAGTAAATACGGAACGGGGAAACATTGAGAGTTGAAAGTTGAAAATGAGAAAATGAGAGAATGAGAGAATGAGAGAATGAGAAAATGAGCAAGGAGTAAGGGGCAAGAGATAAGGTGAGAAGTGAGAGGTGAGAGGTGAGAAGTGAGAAGAGAAATGTATTAGACTGGCAGAATGATTCTCAAGAGGAAAACGTATCCTCTTCTCACCTCTCACTTCTCACTTCTCACTATTTCAATTTTCAATTCCCCAACACTGAAGGTATTGTTCGGCGACGCGGAGGTGATGGTGGTGGCGATGGATGTAGAGGATGCTGTCCTCGGAAAGTTGTTGCAGGTCGTCGGGGTGCATGAGCAGGCGCTGCTCAATCTGCTGCACGACATCTTCCTGCGTGGGCTGGACATTGACGATGGGGCGCAGTTGCCGCTCGCCTAAAAGGGCGTAGTGCTCCTCTTCGCCGCCGCCGACAAGGACGAGGCCTTTTGTCATGGCCAGCAGTCCGTTCATGGCGGGGGTGTAGCTGTAGAGTTGGTCGAGCAGGACATCGCTGGCGTTCATCAGGTCTTGATACTCGGAGTAGGGCACGCTCTCTGCCCGAACGACTTGCATTTGCTTGCCGTGTCGCTCTTGCAAGACCTCTAAGGCGCGGAGCATGATGTCTGTGCCCTTGTACTCGGAACGGGCTTTCTGCACTCCGATGAAGAAGCGGATGCCGGGGTATTCGGGGTGTGGCTGTTTGCGCTGTATGGCGGAGGTGTTGATGGGGAGGGGAATGAAGTGGAGTTTGTCGCCATAGTGGGCTTGGCAACAAACATAGTTTTCGTAGAGACCGGCAATGATGCCGTCGCAGTCGTGGGCAATGGCATCGAAGAGGGTGGCTTTTGTGCCGTGGAGCCAATTGGCTTCCATCTCGTCGGTGAAAGCGTTGTGGCGCCGCTGGCCATTGATGTAGAAATCGCTGTAGCGGAGGGTTTCGGGTTTCTGTCCTTCTTCCACCCAGGGCTTGTCGATGCCGAAGGAGCCGAGGAACATGCGTCCGTTTTGGCGGCGCAGCCGTTGGTAGCAGGGCAGGATGCGTTCGGCGCGGAGGTCGAGGAATACGGGGTTGATGAGTTGCACCACATCGTAGTCCCTGAGGCGGGACAGCGTGCGCCAGATGTCGATGAGATAGCGGGCGGTGTCTGCCCATCCCATGGACCTGCGGCGGAGGTCGATGTCGCGAGGGTAGCCCTTCCAACGGTCGCCGTCGGAAACAACGGTAACCTGATGCCCCAATGCCCGCAGACCCTCGGCAAGTGTCCAGTGGACATTGCTGTATTCGCCAATCAGCAGTATTTTCATACGGCAAAGATACGAATTAAAATTGAAAATTGAAAATTGAAAATTGAAATAGTGAGAAGTAAAAAGTAAAAAGTAAATCGACAAACTGCAAATAAATTTGCGTTTGTGCTCGCTTATTCGTATCTTTGCATTCAATTATGGAACGAAGGGAACCAGACGACAGTTATCGTCATGTCTTGAAATATACGGGTGTGTTCGGTGGGGTGCAAGGCCTGAAAATACTTGTGACTCTGGCGCGCAACAAACTCACGGCAACCTTGCTGGGCGAGGGTGGCATGGGACTGAACAAGCGTTTCATGAACATTGCCGAGGTGCTGAATGCGTGGACGAACTTTGGCATTTCGTTCTATGCCGTGCGCCGAATATCGGAACTCTACGAGGAGGGTACTGACGATGACGTGCGCCGTTTTGTGGGCGTTATCCGAACTTGGAGCGTGTGGTCGGCTCTGCTGGGCGGACTGCTGTGCTTCTTTCTGGCTTCACTGCTCAATGCCCATTATATTCCGGAGGAGGAGCATCGGTTGGAGATTATGTTGCTGTCGCTGTTTGTGGCATCCCTGCCCATCGAGGCGGTGGAGTGTTCCTTGCTGAAGGCGCTACGGCGATTGCGTACGGTGGCGCTTATCGAGATATTGGTCGCGTTATCGACATTCTTGTTTACCATTCCTTTCTACTATTGGCTGGGACTGCGTGGCATCGTGCTTTCGCTGGTGCTGTGCGGCTGGGCTGCGGCCTTGATACATTTGTACTTTTCGACAAGGATTTATGCATTTCGCGTTCGCCTGTTCTCGATGGCTGTGGTGCGCGAGGGGTGGCCGCTCATTCGCATTGGCATTCCCTATGTGCTGGCAGGCGTGGCAGGGGCAATGGCGGCTGGCGAGGTGTATAAGTATCTGGGCGACGACAGCGTGGTGGGGCTGTATAGCGTGGGTTACGGGCTGATGGTGACCTATGCGGGTATGGTGTTCAAAGCCGTGGAGGCGGACTTCTTTCCCCGTCTGTCGAGCTTAAACCACGATACGGTGCGACTGAACCATACCATCAATCAGCAGATTGATGTGTGCGTGCTGCTGATGGCTCCCATACTGATTCTCTTCATATTGGTGATGCCGTGGGCCATACGCCTGCTTTACACGGACAGTTTCCTGCCTGCCGTGCCGATGGCTGTATGTGCCGTGTTCTATATGTTCTTCAAGGCAGTGACCACCCCGATTGCCTATACCTCGCTGGCAAAGGCTGACTCGTGGCTCTATCTGCTCATGGAATGTATATATGATGTGGCGTTTGTGCTGATGCTCCGCTATGGCTATTCGCATTGGGGACTGACGGGGGCAGGCATGGCTTTGTCTGCTGCGGCATTGTTCGACCTGCTGATGATATGGAGCGTTTACGGCACCTATTACCATTATCGGATGCGCCTGAAGACCTTTGCCCTGATTATCCCGCAGGGTGTGTTGCTGGCGGCGACGGTCGTTTCGTGTATGTATGCCCCGGAGCAAGTGAAGTACTGCGTCGGGATGGTGTGCCTCGTCCTTTCTGTTATAATGTCTATCTATTTGATGAATGGTGACGATGCGGCCAGGCAGCGAATAAATTTGAAAGTTGAAAATTGAAAGTTGAGAGTTGAAAGTTGAAAATTGAAAGTTGAAAATTGAAGATTGAAAATTGAAAGTTATGGTTATGGTTTTGGTAAATGGTAAATGGTTAAATGGTAAATGAAAGAACCTCTTGTTTCCATATTGATGGCTGTGTATAATGCAGAGAAGTGGCTCGAGGAAGCCCTTGATTCGCTGCTTGTGCGTCAGTCGCTGCACGAGGTTGAGGTGCTGGCAGTGGACGATGGCTCTACGGACGGTTCGCTTGCTGTGTTGGAGAGGCGTGCGGCAGAGGATGAGCGCCTGCGCGTGTTTCGCCAGCCTGTCAATCAAGGTCAGGCGGTGGCGCGAAACAAGGCTCTGGCGGAAGCGCGCGGGGAGTTCATCGCCATGGTGGATGCCGACGACTGGCTTTCAGACGATGCTCTGCAGCAGGCGTTGGATGTGTTCCGCACTTATCCACAGACGGATTGCGTGGTGTTTGCGCTTCGGAAGGGCAATGAAGTGCTGCGGATGAAGGAGAAGGTGCTGACGGGCGAGGATGCCTTTCGGTTGAGCCTCGACTGGCGGCTGCATGGTCTCTATGTGGTTCGTCGGGATTTGCACCTGCGCTATCCCTATGACACCAGTTACAGACTTTACAGTGACGATAATACGACACACCTGCATTATCTGCATAGCCGCGAAGTGAGACCCTGCGACGGCGTGTATTTCTATCGCCAGCATCCCGAGGGAAGCACGCAGGCGGTATCTCCCCAACGCTTTCTTCACATGATGGCAAACCTGAGCCTGCGTGACTCTTTGGTCAAGGAGGGTGTTTCGGAGGATGTACTTTCGTATTACGACCGCTATCGGTGGCATGTATATCTGGGGCAGTTGTGGTTTTTCTTCTCTCATGCCCCACAAATGGAAAAGGCCACGCAACAAGAGTTGCGAAGCCAATTCCAGAAGGTGTATGCCACATTCCACAGGCATACGCCGTATCCCTTGTTCCTGCTTTCTCAGCGGTTGCGCTGGCGGCTCAAGAAACTACGTTCTGTGGGTGGCCTTCGATGAAGGTGCGCAGGTTCTCGGCTGCAATGTGTATAAGGCGATTTCTGGCCTCCGACGATGCCCATCCGATGTGTGGGGTCAGGTGGCAACGCGGTGCGCTGAGCAAAGGATTGTCGGCTTCGGGTGGTTCCTCAGAGAGTACGTCTGCACAGTAGGCTCCAAGGTGGCCGCCCTTGAGGGCTTGAGCCACGGCTGCGTCGTCCGCCAAAGGTCCGCGCCCCGTATTGATGAGTATTGCGCCCTTCTTCATCTTTTGCAACGCTTCCCTGTCGATAAGATGGAGGGTGGCCTCTGTGAGCGGGCAATGCAGGCTCACGATGTCCGATGTCGCAAGCATTTGTTCCCACTCCATCTTTTCCGCACCCAAGGGCAGTTCGCGTACAGGCCGGTGTGTGCAGCAAACCACCTTCATGCCAAAGGCTAAAGCAATGCGTGCCACTTCGGTGCCAATGTTTCCCATGCCTCGTATGCCCATCTGTTTGCCTGCCAGTTCCGTGGGCGATTGGTCCATCCACAGAAAGTCGGGGCTCACTGTCCACCTTCCCCTCCTGTTTTCTTTGGCATAGTGCGCTACCGCATTCGTGACATTCAGGAGGTGGGCAAACACCATTTGTGCCACGGAGGGCGTACTGTAGGCAGGGATGTTCGTGACGACGATGCCCCGTTCGCGTGCAGCCTCGATGTCCACTACATTGTAGCCCGTGGCCAGCACACCGATATATTTCAGTCGTGGCAGGGCAGCGATGGACTTGCGGTCGAAGACAACCTTGTTCGTCAGCACGGCATCCGCCTCGGTGCAACGTTCAACGGTCAGTTCGGGTGACGTGCGCTCATAAACCGTGACCTCCACGTTGGGTAAACGTGTGACGTCGTGCCAGTTGAGGTCTTCCTGAGTGACGGTGTAGCCGTCCAGTATCGTGATGTTCATAATCCTACTTGTTCTGTTTTGTGATCCGCAAAGCATCGTATTTGCATAAAAACTATGAGGAAAAGGAGATGGGGCGTTCCCGAATTTGCTCTACAGATACTGGCTGGTGTATCCCACACAGGCCTTTTTTAATGCCTCTGGCGTACCCTGGAAGATGACTTGTCCGCCTTGTTGTCCGCCCTCGGGACCCATGTCAATGAGATAGTCGGCAGCGCGGATGATGTCGAGGTTGTGCTCGATGACAACGATGGTGTTGCCCTTGTCTACAAGGCGATTCAGGACTGCGAGCAATACACGAATGTCCTCGAAGTGCAGTCCTGTGGTGGGCTCGTCCAGGATGTACAAGGTGTGTCCTGTGTCGCGTTTCGAGAGTTCAGTAGCCAGTTTCACACGCTGGCTCTCGCCGCCGCTGAGCGTTGTGCTGGGTTGTCCGAGTTTGATGTACCCAAGCCCCACATCCTGCAATACCTTAATCTTCTGCAATATTTGTGGCTGGTTCTCGAAGAACTCCACTGCCTGATTGATGGTCATGTCGAGCACGTCTGCGATTGACTTACCCTTGAAACGCACTTCCAGCGTTTCTCGGTTGTAACGCTTGCCGTGGCATTCCTCACAGGGCACGAGTACATCGGGCAGGAAATTCATCTCGATGGTGCGATAACCATTGCCGCCACAAGTCTCACATCGACCACCTTTGACATTGAAGGAGAAACGCCCCGGCTTGTAACCACGAATCTTTGCCTCAGGCAGTTGGGCGTAGAGGTCACGAATGTCATTGAATACGCCTGTATAGGTGGCAGGGTTAGAGCGAGGCGTGCGCCCCAATGGACTTTGGTCAACATCCACCACTTTGTCGATATGCTCCAAACCTTCGATACGGTCGTAGGGCAAGGGCTCCTTGAGGGAACGGTAGAAATGCTGCGAGAGTATAGGGTGCAGGGTTTCGTTGATGAGGCTTGACTTTCCGCTTCCGCTCACTCCAGTCACACAGATAAGTGTGCCAAGGGGAAGTGTGACATCCACATCCTTCAGGTTGTTGCCGCGGCAACCATACAGACTTAGTGAGGGTTGAGAGGTAAGAGGTCTCCTCTCACTTGCCACTTCTCTCTTCTCACCCTTTAGGTACTGCGCGGTCAGTGTGTTGGTCTTGAGCATTTCGGGATAAGTTCCCTGAAATACCACCTCGCCACCCTTGCGGCCTGCGCGTGGACCAATGTCGATAATCCAATCGGCGGCGCGCATCATGTCCTCGTCGTGCTCAACGACAATGACGGTGTTGCCTGTGTCGCGCAGTTCTTTAAGTGAACGGATAAGCCGATGGTTGTCGCGCTGGTGGAGACCAATGCTGGGTTCATCGAGAATGTAAAGCACGTTCACAAGTTGGCTGCCTATCTGTGTGGCCAAGCGGATGCGCTGGCTCTCGCCACCGGAAAGTGAAGCCGAGGCGCGATTGAGTGACAGATAGTCGAGCCCAACATTGAGGAGAAACTCCAATCGCGTACATATTTCTTTAAGTATTTCGGGGACTATTTTTCGCTGGTAGTCAGTTAAAGCCTCTTCCTTACTGCCCTCGGGGCGGGATGAGGTGAGGTTTGTAAGCCATTGATACAGGTCGCCGATGTCCATGGCGGAGAGTTCGGCAATGTTTTTGCCTGCAATGCGGAAACTGAGCGCCTGTTTGTTGAGGCGCTGGCCATGACATTCGGGACACGGGCAATCTCGGCTGAACTGTCCTACCCACTTCTGTGCGGTGGCACTTTGGTCGTTTTCCTGTGTCGAACGGATGTATTTGACCAGTCCCTCGTAAGTGCAGTAGTAGTCGCTGGTGGTTCTTGTCTTCTCGGCGGGGATGCGCAGTCGTTCAATGGAGCCATTGAATATCTCATCGAGGGCTTCGTCGGAGAGATTGCTGACGGGGTCGTTTTCCGTGTATCCGTATTTCTCCAGTATGGCTTGTATTTGCCAGAATATCATTGAATTCTTCCACTTGCCTAAGGGCGCGATGGCACCGTCGTGGATGCTTAGGCTGTGGTCGGGGATGATGAGGTCGCGATCGATGAGTGATACGAATCCGAGACCCTTGCAGCGTGGGCAGGCACCCTGTGGCGAATTGAAAGAAAAATTGTGTGGGGCAGGGTCGCTGTATGAAATGCCTGAGGTGGGGCACATCAAGCGTCGGCTGTAGTGACGGATGCTCTCGTCGGCGACATCATAGACCATCATCAGTCCTTCGCCCTGTTTCAGGGTGTTGGCAATGCTGTTTTGCAATCTACGGTCGTCGGTTTCCTTTACCACCAAACGGTCAACGACCACTTCTATCGAATGGTTCTTGTAGCGGTCGAGTTTCATGCCTTGCTCGACTTCCATCAGCTCTCCATCCACACGCACATAGAGGAACCCTTTTTTTATTACTGTCTCGAAGAGCTCTTTGTAGTGTCCTTTGCGGTTCTTGACGAGGGGAGCCAACAGATACACCTTACGGCCGAGATAGTCCTTGAGTAGCAGGTTTACGATTTGTTCCTCGGTGTATTTGACCATACGCTCGCCTGTTACATACGAGAACGCTTCGCCAGCGCGCGCATAAAGCAGACGCAGGAAGTCATAGACTTCCGTTGTGGTTCCTACTGTGGAACGAGGGTTCTTGTTTGTCGTCTTTTGTTCAATGCTGATGACTGGCGAGAGCCCCGTTATTTTGTCCACGTCGGGACGTTCCATATTGCCGAGAAAGTTGCGGGCGTATGCCGAGAACGTCTCGATATACCGGCGTTGCCCCTCTGCAAATATGGTATCGAATGCCAACGATGACTTGCCGCTGCCCGAAAGTCCCGTAATGACGGTCAGACTTCCTCGTGGTATTTCAACATCAATATTCTTAAGGTTATGGACGCGCGCGCCCCAAACTTCTATCGTCCCCTTATTCTTCGTCATAGCCACTGTCTTTGTTCGTGTCGCCAATCCCTGAGATTACATTAATGGCTTTGCGTATGTTGTATTTCTTTCCATCTGCCCCTTTGGCATGGACTACTAAGAAATATACGCCGTCCTTTACCCGATGGCCGTTCCACTTGCCATCCCATTCTCCGTTAAGGTCATTCCAAGAGTATATTTTCTGTCCCCATCGATTGAAGACAGCGGCTTCGAAGGAAACGATGCTTTGATAACCTTCCTTGGGTTTCAGTGTGTCGTTGAATCCATCGTTATTGGGTGAGATGGCGTTGGGAAAATCCAACATGCTCTCGCTGATGCTTACCACGAAGGGGGTTGCCTCTCCCTCTTCAGGAAAGGCTATGGTGTCGTTTGCGAGTACGAAGGTGGCATAGAGTTGCACATAGAATGTTCCACTCTGGGTAAATGTATATTCGATGTCTTCTTCGAAACGATGTACCAGAGGGTCGTCTTCCTCGCCTTGTCTGTAGATTTTCCATTCGTAGCGAACCGACCAATCGCCCAAGTCGCTTGGGTTTGCAGTAAAGCGGGCAGCAAGGGGAGCATTCTGACTTTCGGAAGCATCCGTGATTTCATCGCCTGTGGTTGTCGTATAGACAGCCTCGGGACTGACACTGGGATAGTCGCTTTGCGCGCGCATATACGCGGGCGCAATAAAAAAGATAATAATGATAAGGTTGAAATGAATTCGGCGTGCCATCATATTTATATTAACGTGCAAAGTTACGGATTATTATTCAAACTACCTTGTTGCACGGAGGCTTTTTTGATTTTTTATGATTCTTTTGCCTCTACTTTTGTTGTCGAAGAGTCCAGGTCGTATGAATAAAGATTACGAAAAGTGGCGGTGTTATAATGTTTTTTTCGTAACTTTACGGCGTGAAAGCAAAAACAAAGATATGAAACGGCTGATAGTTACGATTTTTGCACTCTTTGTCATGGCTGGCAATATGAGCCTGTGGGCACAGGTCCGTGTGGGTGTTCTATTGCCCCTGAAGGAACGGTCGTCACGCGGTACGACTATGATAGAGTTCTACCGCGGATTGTTGATGGCAGTAGATCAACTGAAACAGGACGGTCACAATGTTGAAGTATTTACCTTAGACGCAGGAACAAGCGAGGAGAGCATGCGAAGTGCACTGAACGAGGGCACGTTGGCTCAGAGCGATGTCATCTTCGGTCCTGCCGATGTCTCGCAAGTGACGCTGCTGGCAGCCTATTGCAAGGAACATGCCATTCGTATGGTACTTCCTTTTAACACACCATGTCCGCAAGTCTATAGCAATCCCTATGTGTATGTCACGGGTGTTGCTCAGGAATTGCTGTTCCCTGTGGTGACAACATTGGTTATGCGTGAGATGGAGAATAGTAATTTTGTATTCTATGAAACGGGCGAGACAGATGAACGTGGTCGTTCCTTCTACGAACATTTGAAACAAATCGTCAACTTGCGTGGGCTGCAATCAACAATGGTGCATGCCGTTGATGGGATAAGCGGAATTGCTGCCAGGCTGAATCAATTCCGAAAGAATGTGATTATTTCCGACAGCCGTAGTCAAACTTCCCTTGTCTCCTTGGTGAACAATTTGAAAGCCTTCCGCGACCAACAGCCCGAATATAAGATATCGCTTTTGGGCTATCCTGAATGGTTGACATACACCAATTCAATGCTTCGCGACTATTATCTGTTCGATACTTATGTCTATAGTCCATACTATCGTAATCCGTTGAGCGGACGCGTGGCAAAATTTGAACAACGTTATTTACAGAATTTTGGACAGGCTGGTCGTAATACCTTTCCCAAGGCTGAAATGTTAGGTTATGACTTGGGGCTTTATTTCTTGTATGGATTGGCTACTATGGGTAACGCCTTTGATGCGGGGCAGGATGGTTTGGAACAGAAAGCCCTTCAACATACGTTCCATTTCCAACGCGTTGGGGAACTGGGTGGTTATGTCAACCTGCATGCCCAATTGGTGCACTATACGACATTTAACACGATACAGGAGATACGATGAAGCGTCTGATTCTTTTGTTCTTAACCGCTTTCGGCCTTCAACTTTCAACATTCCAATTGAAAGCGCAGGTGGGTGAGTATCGTAGTGCGCTTGCAGTTGGAGTGAACGGGGGATATGCACTGAACAAAGTATCCTTTACTCCCACCATAAAGCAGACCTATCATGGCGGGAGCACAATGGGTGTGACCCTTCGTTATACCAGCGAACGCTATTTTAAGATGTTGTGTGCCCTGCAGGTGGAGGCTAACTATACGCAACTTGGTTGGAAGGAAAATATAGAGACAAGCGGCGACACGTATAGTCGTACGGTCAACTATGTGCAGGTTCCCCTGCTTGCCCGTTTAGGTTTTGGGCGCGAGGTGAAAGGCGTTATGGGATATCTGGTTTTAGGTCCTCAACTTGGTTTTTACCTGTCAGATAAGGATAAACGAGGTGGTGAGTGGACAGATGAAACATTGGCACTGCGCCCCAACCACGTAGTGGAGCAATACGACCTGCCCATCCAGAATAAGTTTGAGTATGGCCTGACGGGAGGTTTGGGTTTGGAAGTTAACACACGCCATGCTGGTCACTTTATGATTGAAGGACGATACTATTTTGGCCTGAGTAACCTTTTTAAGGACGGAAAGAAAGACACCTTTGCTCGGTCGGCGAATGGTGCAATCGTGGCAAAGGTGTCGTATTTGTTTGATGTGTTTTCGCGGAAATAAGTTACCGCAGACGGTCGAGTGAGCGCACAAGCAACTCGTCTTTCAGTATTCCCCTAAATGCCAGGTAGTCAAGCACGATGCAGACAAACGGCAATGCTGCCGTGACACTGGGTGTGAAACTGCCTCCATCCTTGTACATGAATACAAAGAATACGAGGTAGGCGTAATAGCCAACCAAAAGTATCATGCACAGCACCAGTGTGCGCATTTGCAGTGCCCGCTGCTTATAGAAAAATATAATAAGCAAGGTGAGTGCAGTGACAAACAGCAGCAGGGCGAACAATGCCCAAGGAGCAAAGTTGTGTGCACCTGTTTCCACCGACCTGAGCCAAAGGTTGTAGAGGTCTGCTATTTGCTCGTTATTGGCTGTGAAGAATTGTCCCAGTGGCATACTGAGGCACACAATTCCCAGTATGGCTGAGACAAGAAGATAGAGCGATTGTATGCGCTGAATCATAACTTAGTCGTCAATGTAGGTGGCTTCTGTAGCGGTCGGGTTGCGATAGTAAATCTGTCCGTCTATGAACTCCTGGGTGGCAATGAGGGAAGGCTTGGGCATCTTCTCGTAGAAACGTGAAATCTCTATTTGTTCACGATTCTCAAACACCTCGTCCAGATTGTCGGTTGTCGATGCAAACTCCTGCAACTTCTTGGAGAGTTCCTGCTTGATTTCAGCGGAAATCTGATTGGCACGTTTGCCAATGATGGCAATGGTCTCATAGATGTTACCCGTTTCTTCGCAGAGATTCATAATGTCGCGCGTCACTGTATTGGTGGGCGCTGTGCTTTTTTTGTAATCCATATTCTTGTTGATTGTTATTTGTTTTCGTCTTGTGTCAGGTCAACATGCTTGCGCTTTACGACTTTTTCTGCCTGTTGGAAAATGTCTTTCGCCTCTTTCGTGTACTTCGACTCAGGGAAGTCATTCATGAAACCATAGTATTCGTCGATTGCATCACGGAAGCGTTCTATTCGCTTCTCCTCCACACTCTTGGCGGCAAGTTGATATTTTGCCCGCAGGATTAATATGGAGAGCAACTCGCGCTTGTCGGAAGAACAATAGGGGTAGTCGCGCAGGGCGTTTTGAGCCGTTACCACGCAAGCCTCGTAGTTGTTGCCGCCAAAGGTGCTGTTGCCGATATATGACCCTAAGTCGTAATATAGTTTTGCGGACATACATTCCTTTTCCACCAGTTTGTCTTGCAGGGCGAATATAATCTCCTGTGCTTGTGGTTTTAGTGGTGTGTAAGGGTATTGGTCAAGGAAATTCTGGAACTCGCCCATCGCTTCCAATGTGCTCGTCTGGTCAAGTCGTGGGTCGGGAGTCTGTTTATACAACGCCAGGGCAGAGTGGTAGCGCGCTTGCTCGACAAAAGTCCCCTTGGGATAAGACTGGTAATACTTCTTGAAATCCTTGTGTGCCATGTCGTAGTTCTTGCCACAGTACTCGCTCATCGCAAGTAGATATAGCGACTCTTCTCCATAAGCAGTACCTTTCAGAATGGACAACAAATCGTAGAGCAAGGTGCTGGCCTTGCTGTATTTCCCCTCCATGTAGTATGCTTTAGCGGCTTCATACTTGTACTCAAAGTCCGACGTTTTCTGCAAGAGCGGGTATTCACCGCAGGAAACCATCGTCAGGGAAAGTATGACGACCAGAGAAAACTGATATATTCGTTTTATGTCCACTCGTGTGCGCATTTGGCCGACAAAGATACGACATTTAATTAGAAATTAAAAATTATAAAATAAAAAAAGCATCTCGATGTGCGAGATTTAGTTTTTTTTATAGTTTGCCATGCCCGTTTTTAATTTTTTTACCTTTTGCATTTGCTGTTTGCCATATTAAACTTATCTTTGCACTTTGTATGGCATTCGATTTAGTATCCTCATATTTACCTACTGGCGACCAGCCGCAAGCCATCCGACAACTGGTGGATGGGGTGGAGCAGGGTGCGCCTGCTCAGGTACTGCTCGGAGTTACGGGCTCGGGTAAGACATTTACTATGGCAAATGTGATTGCGCAGGTAGGTCGTCCGACCCTCATACTTAGTCACAATAAGACGTTGGCTGCCCAGCTCTACCGCGAGATGAAGGGCTTTTTCCCACATAATGCGGTGGAGTATTACGTTTCGTATTACGACTACTACCAACCTGAAGCATACATTCCATCAACGGACACCTATATTGAAAAGGACCTTGCCATCAATGACGAGATTGACAGACTGCGCTTGGCTGCCACCAGTGCTCTGCTCAGTGGGCGAAAGGATGTCATTGTTGTGTGCTCGGTCAGTTGTATTTACGGAATGGGCAACCCTGGCGCTTTCTACGAGAGTGTCATCAGCATTCGCGTGGGTCAGCACATTGACCGCAATATGCTTCTTCGCAAACTTTTGGATAGTTTATATGTACGCAATGATGTAAGTCTGAATCGGGGTGAAGTGCGTGTAAAGGGTGATACCGTGGATGTGGCACTGGCTTATAGCGACAATCTGCTTCGTATCACCTTTTGGGACGATGAAATCGAAAGCATAGAGGAAATAGATCCTGTAACGATGTACCGCATGGCCACTTTTGAGGAGTATAACATCTACCCTGCAAATTTGTTTATGACGACAAAGGAAACACAGGAACGTGCGTTGCGACAAATAGGTGATGACTTACGGGAACAAGTGGAATACTTTGAGGAGGAAGGAAAGACGTTGGAGGCAAAGCGCCTTAACGAGCGAGTGACCTACGATATGGAGATGATACGCGAACTTGGGCATTGCTCGGGTATTGAAAACTATTCCCGTTATTTCGACGGGCGAGAGGCGGGCACTCGACCTTTCTGCCTGTTGGATTTCTTTCCCGAGGATTTCCTGATGTTTATTGACGAAAGCCATGTCAGCGTACCGCAGATAGGGGGAATGTATGGCGGCGACCGTGCCCGTAAGGTCAACCTCGTTCAATACGGTTTCCGACTACCAGCCGCTCTGGACAACCGCCCCCTGAAATTTGAGGAGTTCAAGGAACTCACACATCAGATTATATATGTATCTGCCACCCCTGCCGACTATGAATTGAATGAGGCAGAGGGCGTGGTCGTGGAACAACTCATACGTCCTACGGGATTGCTCGACCCGATTATTGAGGTGCGGCCACGTGAGCACGAGGCCGATGACCTGTTGGAGGAAATCGTGAAGCGTGTGGAGGTGGGCGAGCGTGTGCTTGTGACCACATTGAGTAAGCGACAGGCAGAGGAGTTTTCGGCTTACTTGCTTCGATCGGGCATCAACTCGTGTTACATTCATCATGAAGTGGACACGATGGAGCGTGTGCAAATTATGGATGCCTTGCGCAGGGGGGAATATGATGTTTTGGTTGGCGTCAATTTGTTACGCGAGGGATTGGATTTGCCGGAAGTCTCGTTGGTTGGGATTCTTGATGCCGACCAAGAAGGGTTCCTGCGCAGTAAGACCAGCCTTACGCAGACCGTGGGCAGAGCGGCACGCCATATCCACGGTAAGGCCATCTTCTATGGCGACAGGATTACGCCCAGTATGGCGGCGTGCATTAAGGAAACGAACCATCGGCGCGAGGTGCAACTTCGCTACAACGAGGAGCATGGTATCACCCCACACGCTGTCAAGAAGGATGTTGTCCAGGCCGAGGTCGGAAGCAGTAATGTGAAGCATGAAGCGAGAGCCTATGTCATCGAGCAACCCCAGATTTTACAGGCTGCTGACCCCATCGTCGAAAGTATGTCGCCCCAACAACTTCGCAAGAGCATCGACCACACCCGTCGGCTCATGCAAGAGGCTGCCAAGAAACTCGACTTTATGGAAGCAGCGCAATATCGCGATGAGATAATGCGTCTGACAGCCCTCCTTGATGCAAAGGAGTCAGCGGATTAGCCTTTCACCTTCTTCAGTTGCCAACTATTATACAGGTTGTGCCAAATGCTGTAGAAACCACCCGCAATGCTTGTGACGGGTGACAGGAATGTGTATCCCACCCAAATAATGAATACTGTATTCTTTTGGCCACAGGACTGTGTGGCACTGACGATATCGTCGTATCGTCGTCCCACCTTTCGCCCACAGGCAAACTGTATAATGCAGGCAAGTAGCGACACTATAGCGATGGCGAAAAGATAGGTGTAAGGCAGTTGGGAGTGCACAATGCTGCGCACGCTTACGGCAATGGCCATAGACAGACTGACAGCCCATAGATAGAAGGGGAGGTCGCGGTAGGTGGATAGTCTTTCCGTTATGTCCGGGGCATACCAGCGCAATAGTATGGACAGTAGGAACGGGCCGAGCAGCAACGGAAATATCCGTCCGACAATGCGCAGGAAGGATGTGGCGAATGTCTGTCCTTCGGTGGCATGGATGAAAGGGAGCAGGGCAGGGAGCAGTATCGCTACAGCCAGATTGATGAGAATCGTGTATGTCATCAGTGTCCCCACGTTTCCACCCATCTTCCGCGTAGCCACTGATGCTGCGGTGGCTGTTGGACATATCATACACAACATGGCACACTCGACAACAATCTTCCAATGGACGTGGGGAATGCACAGGGTCAGGAGTACCAGCAACAAGAACGAAATGACTTGCAAAAGCAAGAGCCAGCCCTGCCACGGACTCAATCGCAGTTCTTGGGGTTTCACTTTGCAAAATGTGAGGAAGAGCATTGCAAAGAGCAAGGTGGGCTGTAAGATGGCAACGACACGCATGGCCGCTTCGTGTGTGGGGGCAAGTGCCGGTATGGAGGCATACACAAAGTAGCCAATGCCGCCCGTAAGCATGGCTATGGGCAGTGTCCATGTTTTTAGAAAGGCAAGTATTCCTTTATTCCTGTTCCCTTGAAACGTGTTGCTTTCCTTGATTTCGTTCGTCATGCCACAAAGGTACTCATTTTTCTTGATTGTCTCGTGCAAATTACGTAATTTTGTGACATGAAGTATGCTTTCGCTTTTGTGTTTTGCCTTTTCGTGACGACGACGGTGGCAAAGCCCCGATTTCGGGTTGTTTCGTGGAACGCAGAGAACTTGTTCGACGCGCGTCACGATTCGTTGAAGCAGGATGAGGAGTTTCTTCCTGAAAGCGAGAGGGCATGGACTTGGGCACGATATTGGCGGAAGGTGGAAGACGTAAGCCGTGTGGTGATGGGGATTGGTGAAGATATGCCACCCGCCTTGGTGGCTCTGCAAGAGGTGGAGAATGATAGCGTGATGTTGGCTTTGACACGACGCGGTGCCTTGCGAGCCATTGGCTACGAATACGTGATGACCGACAGCCCCGACCGAAGGGGCGTGGATGTAGCCTTGATGTATCAGCCACTGTTGTTTCGGTTGTTGGGGCATGAGAGTTGGCGTGTGCCCTCGGAGGCGTATGGATTGCGTCCGACCCGAGACCTGTTGCATGTCTGGGGACGTGTGCTTGGCGGAGATACGTTGCATGTCGTGGTGTGCCACTTACCAAGTCGTGCAGGTGGGACAAGGGAGGGCAGAAGAAATCGCATGATGGCATCAGGACTGCTTCGGGCCAAGGTGGATTCGTTGCTGTCGGAAAATCCTCGATGCCGACTGTTGGTAATGGGCGATTTTAATGCTGCGGCCAACGACAAGGCGGTGCGCCCTTTGCTGAAGTCGGAAATGGGGGAGGAGAAGCCGAAGCTCAAGGGCTTGTTACATCTGATGGAACGTCCACAAAAGCGTCCCACCTGTGGCACGTACCGATTTCAGGGCAATTGGAGTTGGCTTGACCATATCATGGTTTCCGATACGCTATTCCCTTGTGCGTCAGCGGTGCAACTATACACACAGCCTTGGATGCAGCGTCCCGTGTCCGACGGCACTTGGTATCCTCGCCGTACCTACTTGGGAACAATATATAACGGGGGCGTGAGCGACCATGTCCCCATCTATTGTGATTTTGATTTTTAACCCGTCTTGCTTTGGCAACATTAAATCTGAAAACTATGAAGAAAAAGACTTTCTCCCTGATTCTTTTCGTAATGCTGTCGTCTTTTGCCCCTCTTTGGGCTGAATACGTACCGACACCCGAAAATCTGGCTCGTCGCCAGGAGTTTGAAGGATTCCGTTTCGGCATATTTCTCCATTGGGGCATCTACAGCACGTTTGCCCGTGGTGAGTGGTTCTTGAACGACGGCATCGACAAGAACGAGTATGCCAAGGCCGCCGATGCCTTCTATCCCCACCGCTTTAATGCGGGCGAGTGGGTGCAGGCCATCAAGGCATCGGGCGCACGCTACATTACCTTCACCACGCGCCATCACGATGGTTTTTCGATGTGGAACTCGCGCATGAGCGACTACAACATCGTCCGTGCCACGCCCTTCCATCGCGATGTGCTGGAGGAACTTTCCAAAGCCTGTCAGCAACAGGGCATACGGCTCCATCTCTACTACAGCATTCTCGACTGGATGCGCGAGGACTATCCTTTGGGACGGACAGGCCTTCGCACAGGGCGCACATCACGACCAAACTATGATGAGTACTTCCGTTTCATGAAGTATCAGGTCAGCGAACTGCTCACCCAATATGGCCCTATCGGTGCCCTCTGGCTCGACGGCTACTGGGACCATGATGCCGACTCGATACCCTTCGACTGGCGCATGCCCGAGTTCTACCGCTATGCCCACTCCTTGCAACCCGACCTTCTCATTGGCAACAACCACCATCTGGCACCTCTCGAAGGCGAGGATTTCCAGATGTTCGAACGCGACCTCCCGGGCGAAAACACGGCAGGGCTCTCGGGGCAGGACGTCAGTCACCTGCCCTTGGAGATGTGTCAGACGATGAACGGCATGTGGGGCTATAAGGTCAGCGACACCAACTATAAGAGTGCCGACGAACTCATCACCCTCCTTGTCCGTGCCGCAGGTAAGGGCAGCAATCTCCTTCTCAATATTGGTCCGCAACCTAACGGCGAACTGCCCGCCCAGGCACTCGACCGACTGAAGGCTGTCGGGGCATGGATGGAGCAACATGGGAATGCTATCTATGAAACGAAGCGTACGGCAATAGGCGATACGGAATGGGGCACGACGACACAAAAGGGCGACAGTCTGTTCCTCCATGTCCTCGACCGCAAAGCCCAGACCATCAGCATTCCCATGTCCCGTCGTCCGAAGTACGTTTCCGTGTCGGCGAGGTTCGATAAGAAGGAGCATCGGCTTACACTCACCTTGCCCAACCACGAGGGCGAAGTGGACTTCATTGTGACAATACTATTGTGCCAGTAGTTGCCTTACTATGGTGGAGCCGTCCGCATTACTATGGTGGAGCCGTCCGCATTACTATGGTGGAGCCGTCCGCATTACTATGGTGGAGCCGTCCGCATTACTATGGTGGAGCCGCCAGTTTGGTACTATCGAAGAAAAAGGTATGTAGATTGAGACGTTTCTCGTTACCTCTTATTGAGTACCAACTATAGTTTCTTGATTGTCCACTGCATTTGTTCGCCAAGGCCTATGGTGTAGCCCTGCGAGCAGAAGACGACGCGGTTGAACGTGTCGGCAATGAAGAAGATGGGCAACTGCCCGTTGCTCAGTTTCATGTTCGTCATGATTTGCTGTTTGATGCTCCCGTCGGTGTCGATGCCGAAGAATACGTTCTCAGGCAACTGCCCATAGTCGTCGGCCTTAAACTTCCGTGCCTCTGCTTCGTTCTCGAAGAGCAAAAGCATGGGTCGTCCCCATTGGTCGAAGTCTTGGCTTACCTTGCAAATGTCGCGCAACGCGTGGTTCGTGGGTTCTTGTCCCATTCCCACCAGTCCGACGACAAAGTAGCCGCGCCCCGTCTGGCTTAATATTGAGGATTGGGCGGCGAGGTTCGAAAGGTCTTTGTCAAGTATTCCGTATTTCGACTCTGCGTCAAACGAACCGATGACGCTCACCTCTTCGTCGGTCTGGCGCAGCACGAGGGGGAGGGTAGTGGTCTCTCCTTCCGTGATGGTGAACAGGCGACAAGTGGCAAGTGCCGTGCCGTTGGCAAGTCGGGTGCCGGTGACGAGCAGGTAAGTGCCCACGTCCAGCAGAGTGCCGTCCTTGAAGGTGTTGCTCCAACTTGTGCCGCCTCCCATGTCCACCTGACCCTCTTCGAAGTTCAGCAGGCTTGTGGCTCCGCCCTGCGTGATGCGTGTGATGGTGAAGTGGCTGTAGTATTTCGGGTCGTCAACGTACTTGCTGGGCTCGAAGGTCAGCTGCAATCGTCCCTGTTTGCTCATTATCTGCTCCGTGGCCTCGAAGTCAACGTCAATCCATTTACCATTAGACCATTTACCATTAGACCATTTACCATTTACCATTTCTCTGTATTGTACCTTCCCTGTCACCACATCCTTGCGGGCTTCGATGCCGAGCGAGCGGGCAAGGGAGACGAAGAAGATGTCGCGCGAACGTGTGTCGGTCAGTCGCGATTGCCACACGCCGACGGGTGTCTGGGCAATGCGCAGGGCACGTGTGTCGGGATTCAGTCGGATGTTGTCCTTCACCCACTGCACAAGGAGGGAAGGGTTGGCTTGCATCCTGGCTTTCGTTTCGATGTCGAAGGCTTCTTGCAGCAGATGCTTGTAGGGATGCAGTATCATCTCGTTTTCCACACGCGGACAGAGTTGGTCGCTCTCGGCGGTCAGGTTGTCTTCCAGTATCTCTATGGGCATGTCGCGCAGATCCTTGTCCGTGAGTGAGGCCAGCAGGTTGTTGACACGTTCCTCGCGCGCGCGATTCCTATTTATAAATGTTTCTATCGTCTGCCAGTTGCCACGGCTCTTCACGAGCATGGCTTCCTCCGCCTTGCTCACATTCAGTTGCCCTGGCTGATAGAACGTGGCTTCGTAGCTCTTGCGTAGCGAGTCCTCATAGGCCAGTTGCCGCTGGTTTTGCTTTGTCAGTTCCTTTGGCACGGCGGGGATGAGCACGCGCTCAGGTGGTGGCACGATATCCAACTCTTCAGTGGAGGACGGGTCTTTGTGGGCGGAAAGACTGATGCTTACCATTTTGTCCTTTCCGAATGATGCTTTTGCCCAACCGAACTTGCCGTCCTTCGAGGCCCATACCACCATGTCGCCCTTGCCAGCCGTCAGGAAGGTGTGTCCCTCCAAGTCGGTATATTTCGTGGCAACGGTGCAGAACTCGGCATAGTTGTATATCTTGAAATCGATGCGCGCATCGGGCACAGGCTTCCCATGCTCGTCCGTAACGCGAAAGTCGATGCGGGCACTGGAGCCGTAGTTGTCGATGAGGTTGATTTCCGTGAAGCATGAAGTGCGCAGCATCACCTCTTCCGGGCCGTCGTAGTCGCCGAAGGCGCGTGTGTGCATGAGCAGGGCGCGTGAGGCTGGTGCATTGAACCAACCGAGGTTCAGCACAGGCTCTGGTTCGCAGGCTCCGAGGAAATACCACTGTCCGTCGGCCCATGCCTCCACCCAGGCGTGGTTGTCGTCGGTGTGTGCCCAGCGTGGCGTATATACCTGTCGGGCGGGGATGCCTATCGAGCGCAGGGCCGCCACCGTGAATGTGCTTTCCTCGCCACATCGCCCGAGGGCGTTCTTGATGCAGGCAAGGGGCGAGAGCGTCCGTCCGTCCGACGGGGCATAAGTCACGCGCTCGTGGCACCAGTGGTTCACTTCCAGCACCGCTTCCTTCATGGACATGCCCTTGACGCGCTCCTTCAGTTCGTGGAAGAATACGATGCGCGACGAGTCGAGTGCTTCGTTGTTGACGCGGACGGGCAGCACAAAGTGGCGGAACAGCAGTTCGGGCACCTCATGTCCCCAAGGCATCTCTTCGCGTGCACGGAAACTGGCACGCACGTTCGCCAAGTGAAACGTCAGTGGATAGTCGGTGATGTCGGCCAATGGCATGTAGGCATAGAGAAAGCGCAGGGCGTCTGCCTCTTCGGGATTCGACAGGGCTCGTATGCCCTGAGTATATTGTGTGCCGATGATGTGCTCCTTAGCCTCGAAGGCTTGTGTCACTTTGTCGGTGGCAGCGAAACTAAGGGCGGCAGACAGGGCGGTGAGTATCAGTAGGATTGCATGCCGCTTCATGGTATAAGTTGCTTGATGGTGTTACGTACTCGATTGGGGGTGGTCAGTATGCGGTGCCCGAACTCGGGGTCATCGTCGCCCACGGCCTCTCGTGCCGAGAAGTGGAACTCGCAGATGCCCGTCTGGCGGTGTATGCGCTGGATGTTTTCCTCGTTTACGCCGCTGCCTGCCAGCAATGTGATGCGTCCCTGGGCTTGCTTTTGCAGTTCCGCAAGCAGGGGGATGCCCTCTTCGGCTGTCGGGCACTGACCTGAGGTGAGAATGCGGTGGCAGCCCAAAAGGATGATGTCCTCCAGTGCCTTTCGCGGGTTGCGGGTGCGGTCGAAGGCGCGATGGAAAGTGACGGACATACCTTTTGCGGCTTGCATCAGTCGTTGGCAGAGTGGCATATCCACGTCGCCATTGCGTGTCAGGCAACCGAATACCACGCCGTCGGCACCCAACTGTCGGCAGGCCTCGATGTCCGTCAGCATGCGCTCGGCTTCCAGTCCCGTGTACACGAAGTTGCCGCCGCGCGGACGGATGATGACGTGCAGGCGGGTTGCTTGCAGCATGCGGCGCGCCACTTGTATCTCGCCATAGGATGGGGTGGTTCCTCCCTCGGGGATGCTTGCACATAGTTCCACGCGGTCGGCACCGCCCTCCTGTGCTGCCAGACAACTCTCCACGCCGTTGGCACAGACTTCAAATCGGAATCCTGTCTGCTCCATGTTTGTGCCTTAGAGTACTCCCAGTTCCTTGCCCACTTTGATGAAGGCTTGGATGCACTTGTCGAGGTGCTCGCGGCGGTGGCCTGCGGATAGTTGTACGCGGATGCGGGCCTGCCCCTTCGGCACTACGGGGTAGTAGAAGCCCGTGACGTAGATGCCTTCCTCCTGCATCTTGGCAGCAAATACCTGGGAAAGTTTGGCATCGTAGAGCATGACGGCGCAGATGGCCGACTGAGTGGGCTTGATGTCGAAGCCTGCCTGCATCATCTTGTCGCGGAAGTAGTTGACGTTCTCCACAAGGCGGTCGTGGAGTTCGTTGCTCTCTTTCAGCATCTTGAAGACCTCCAGCGAGGCACCGATGATGCAGGGAGCCAGTGAGTTGGAGAACAGATAGGGGCGCGAACGCTGGCGCAGGAGGTCGATAATCTCCTTGCGACCCGTCGTGAAGCCGCCCAGGGCACCACCGAAGGCCTTGCCCAGCGTGCCCGTGTAGATATCGACACGGCCATAGGTGTTGTAGAACTCGCTCACACCGTGCCCCGTCTTGCCCACGACACCTGCCGAGTGGCTCTCATCGACCATCACCAGGGCATCGTACTTCTCGGCCAAGTCGCATATCTTGTCCATCGGAGCCACGTTGCCGTCCATTGAGAACACACCGTCGGTGACGACGATGCGGAAGCGTTGTGCCTGAGCCTCTTGCAGGCACTTCTCCAGTTCCTCCATGTTGGCGTTGGCGTAACGGTAGCGCTTGGCCTTGCAGAGGCGCACGCCGTCGATGATAGAGGCATGGTTCAGGGCATCGGAGATGATGGCATCCTCTTCGGTGAGCAGCGGCTCGAAGACACCGCCGTTGGCATCGAAGCAGGCGGCATAGAGTATGGTGTCCTCCGTCTTGAAGTAATCCGAGATGGCAGCCTCCAGTTGTTTGTGTATGTCTTGCGTACCGCAGATGAAACGCACGCTGGACATGCCGAATCCGCGCTCGTCCATCATCTTCTTGCTGGCCTCTATGAGCCGTGGATGGTCGCTGAGACCCAGATAGTTGTTGGCGCAGAAGTTCAGCACTTCTTGTCCCTTTACCTGAATGGCTGCGCGTTGTGGGGTCTCGATGAGACGCTCTTCCTTGTAGAGACCTGCCTCGCGAATCTCGGCCAGTGTCTGGCTGAGGTGTTCTTTCATTTTTCCGTACATAATATTATTGTTTAAGGTTTGATGTTTAACGGTTACAAAGATACTCATAATAATTGAAAATTGAAAATTGAAAATTGAAAATTGAAGTGACCTCCCCTGAAAAATTGAAAATTGGAAATCGTGCATTGTTAATTGTGAATTGTGAATTGTCAATTGTTAATTGTGAATTGTCAATTTTCAATTTTTTTGTGCCTTTGGAGCCATGATGCTACGCTATATATAATATGGTATGGGGACGGGCTTGTAATACTCCCCTCATTGAGGGGCGGTGGGGCTTTCTGCTGGCGCATAGAGAGCGGCCGTCCGCACGCATCACTGCGGCCGTCCGCACGCGTCTTAGCGGCCAGCCGCACGCGTCATAGCGGCCAGCCGCACGCGTCATAGCGGCCAGCCGTTGTCGTCTTAGCGGCAGGACGTATGCACCACAGCGGCCAGCCCTTAAGGCGAGAGCGGCAGGCGGCTAAGGCGGGAGCGGCACGCCATTAAGGTGCGAGCGGCACGCCGCTATGCTCCGTGCGGCGCAACAGTAACCAAACTCCTCCCCTAAGATAGGGGAGGTGGCGCGAAGCGGCGGAGGAGTATGATATATAGGAACAATAAAGGCTCACATACGCCCCCGGCCTACGGCCACCCTATGGGCCTCCGTCGTAGTCATAGATTACTCCCCTCATCGGGCACTGATTGCCAAAGGGCAATCATCTAAAGACCCTCTTCGCCTCTATCTTAGAGGGGGAGTGAAGACACCTCCTAACTCTTCCAAGCGAAGAAGAATTAATTCGCCGAACTCACGTTAACTTAACCTTTGGCTCGAGATTAAGTTAACATCTCGCAAATAATTCTTAATTTTTAATTCTTAATTTTTAATTTTTAATTTATTATTCGTATCTTCGTTGCCGAAACCGCTTAAAATACCCTATAAAAGCATGAAAAACATCCTTGTTATTGGTTCCACGGGACAGATTGGCTCGGAACTGACCCGTGCTCTGAGGGCACGCTACGGAGGCAGCCACGTCGTGGCAGGATACATCGTGGGCGCAGAGCCTAAGGGCGACCTGCTGGATGGCGGTCCCGCAGCCATTGCCGACGTGACCGACGGACAGCACATCGCCGACGTGGTGCGGGAGTACAAGATTGACACCATCTACAATCTGGCCGCCCTTTTGAGCGTCGTGGCCGAGAGCCGTCCGCGTCTGGCATGGAAGATAGGCATCGACGGCCTGTGGAAAGTGCTGGAGGTGGCTCGCGAAAACCAATGCGCCGTCTTCACACCCTCGTCCATAGGCTCATTCGGCGAAGACACGCCTCACGACAACACACCGCAGGACACCATCCAGCGACCGCGCACCATCTACGGCATCTCTAAGGTCACCACCGAACTCCTGAGCGACTACTACCACCTGAAATACGGTGTCGATACGCGCTCCGTGCGCTTCCCCGGATTGATTTCCTGGAAGACACTCCCAGGCGGCGGTACCACCGACTATGCCGTGGAGATTTACTATGCTGCCGTGCGTGGCGAGAAGTTCAAGTGTCCCATCGCCAAAGGCACCCTCATGGACATGATGTACATGCCCGATGCACTGAAGGCTGCCGTCCACATCATGGAGGCCGACCCCTCGCGGCTGGTTCATCACAACGGATTCAACGTGGCATCCATGAGTTTCGACCCTGACACCATCTATCAGGCCATCCGTACACACAAGCCCCACTTCGAGATGGAGTACGAGGTGGACCCACTGCGCCAAAGCATCGCCGACTCATGGCCCGACAAGATGGACGACTCGTGCGCCCGCCGCGAATGGGACTGGACGCCCGACTACGACCTTGAGACCATGACCGTGGACATGCTCAAAAACCTGGAGGAGAAACTACATCCTTAACATGCAGGATTGCAGGCCCGGGGAGGAGATGGAAAGCGTGACCGCCCCCCTGCCCGTGCGCTGCACGTAGCATACGAGACGACCGCGATAGACCGCACGATGGCAAGTCCCGTTGTGCGGCCTGTCGTTTGTCATGTCCGTGTTGTCGCCGTTTTCCAACCCTAAGAGCTTGGCAGGTCCCGTGACGGTGCAGGTGACATCTGCCTGGGAGGATTTAACGGGATTGCCGTCCTTGTCCACAACTTCCGCCAACAGTTGATGGAGCGTGTCGGAGTCCTCGGGCAACAACTCGCTTATGCGCAACGCTGTCGCTTCGCCCTGTGTGACGATTTCGTAAGAAGAAAGAATGTTGCCTTGCATGTCACACCCCTCAGCACGCAATACGCCATCCTCGTAGGGAATGTCCCAATAGATGATTGACGTCGAGTCGTTTTGCGGCTTCATTTCCCCCACGATGCTGTCGTTGAGCAGCAGGCGCGCCTGTGGCGCATTCGTGTAGCACACCACGCGCACGAGCCATTCCCCATCCGTCGCCTGTGGCATATTCCTCCGGTGGGGAACCACTGGCGGCCAGTTGTCCTCAGCCTCTGCCGACACAAAGTTTCGCATCCTGCCCCTCATCCTTTCTTTGTCTCCGTTCCTCATCCTCGGCATGGGATAGGTGCCGATGTACGTCACAGGCTCCTCGCTCCACAATGCTGCGCGGAACCAGCCGCGAGGCTTACGGAAACTGGCAAAGTCCAATAGCCCCGTGCCCAATCCGCGCGAAGGCCAGCGCCCCGATTCACCCAGATAGTCCGTGCCTGTCCAGATAAATTGCCCGAAGATGTGTTCCTTGTCGCGCACAGCCTTCCACGAGTCATAGCCGACACCCGTTTCGCTGCCGTAGATAATGCGCTGGGGGTAAAGCGCGTGGTCCGTATCGTATCGGTTTTCCGTGTAGTTATAGCCCACAACATCAATGGCATCGGGATATTCCGTCTCGTTCGACATGACCACACCAGCCAGTGCACCCGTTACGGGACGCGATGTGTCCACGCTGCGGATGACGTCTGCCAACCGTTTGGCAATCTTGCCGATACGCTCTGCATTCGGAGCATCAGGCTTGTAGCCGCCGAACATCGGCTGGTTGATAGTGGCGTTGCCACCGTCCAGCACGGGATGAGAATACGGGTCGTTGGGGTAGTCCACCTCATTGCCCACGCTCCACAGAAATATGCTTGGGTGGTTGCGGTCGCGGCGCACCATGTCCGCCACGTCACGCTCTATCCACTCTTCAAAGAAATCGTATGTCCCGTCGTATGCTGGCGTTCCCTGGTTCCACCCCGTCACCCACTTGCGCTTGGGAAATTCCCACTCGTCGCTGCCCTCGTCCATGACGAGCATACCCAACCTATCGCAGATGTCGTAGAGCATGGGGGCTTGTGGGTTGTGGCTCATGCGGATGGCGTTGGCTCCCATGTGCTTCAGTTCCTTCACACGCCGAATCCACACCTCGCGTGGCACGGCGGCACCCAGGACTCCCGCATCGTGGTGCAGGCAGACACCCTTCACCTTTGTGTTCCGTCCGTTGAGGAAGAATCCCTTGTTGGCATCGAAGCGCAACGTGCGCAGGCCCACTGCCATGCTCGTCTGGTCGGAAGTCTGCCCGTCTTGGGTCAGTTTGACATTCATATTATATAGGTATGGCGTGTCCAAGTCCCAAAGGTGAGCCTGCGGCACTGTCAACTGCAATGTCTGGTGCTCCGTAGCCTCTGCCTCTGTGGCGGCCACCTCATGCCCTTCCGCATCGGTCAGCGATACTGACAGTGTCCTGCTGGGCTTAAGGTTCTTGGAGTCCTTAAAGTCCCCGCCGCTGAGTGCAACGTCCACCTCCACCTCCGCGCTGCCGTCTTCGTTCAGTTGCTTCAGTCTGTATGTCGTTCCCCATTGGGCGAGATGCACTTGTGGTGCCCTCACAAGCCAAACATCGCGATAGATGCCCGAACCCGTGTACCAGCGTGAATCGGCATGTCGGCTGTGGTCTACTCGCACGGCCACTACATTGTCCCCCTTACGGAGGTAGGGCGTGAGGTCGTACATAAACGATGCATAGCCATTGGGACGCTTTCCCAGCAAGTGGCCGTTGAGGTACACCTCGCTACGGTTATACACACCCTCGAAGTAAATATAGTGAGCGGTGAGCGGTGAGAGATGAGGATAGGACAGATGCTTCCTGTACCATGCAATGCCGCCAGGCAGATAGCCCGTGCAGCTTGCCCATTGCTGCGAGGGCTCTCCTTCTATGCTCCAGTCGTGTGGCAAAGTGAGTTGTCGCCATTCCGTGTCGTTGTACTTGGTGTCCTTGTATTTTGCATTGTCGCCAAGGATGAACCGCCAATCGTCGTTTAACAATGAAGCCTCGCCAAATCCCACTTGTGCCGACGATACACACGCATACAGAACACAGATTGTAAATAGAAATGCCGCCCGTTTCATAATGGTCAAGATACTGTCGTCATATATGTTCTGACCACAAAATTACAAATAATTTGACACATTATCAAATATATAGGTGATATCTGCATAGAACAGTTTTGGCTTAAAGAAATCCTCCGAATACTATATCGTAACCTTTCCTGACAAGAAGTCAAAGACATTGAGAATAAGAATACCGTCGTCATTCCGATAGGTGGGTTGCATGCCTCCTACAATCACAACCTTCTGGAAGCTGTCGTTGATGCGCTTAAGGGCGTTGAATTCCTGCTGCTGCTTCTCTATGGTGGGAAGGGCAAAGGCAGACTGGATGTACAAACGTTCGTAGCCCTTATTACACACAAAGTCCACCTCCAACTGTCTGCGCTCGCTTTTCCCTTCGGCATCTTTACCAAAATACGTCAGTTGGCCTACATCTACGGAATAACCCCTAATGCGAAGTTCGTTGAATATAAGGTTCTCCATCAGATGCGTTTCTTCGGTTTGGCGAAAATTCAGCCTCGCATTGCGCAGGCCTAAATCCTCAAAATAGTATTTTGCGGGGGTGTCAATATATCGCCTACCCTTGATGTCGTATCGTACTGCCTTGTTGATGATAAAAGCATCCTGCATATAGTCCAGATAATTCTTTATGGTATCCTGCGTGATGCTGCTTTGCTTCACCGACCGGAACGTATTTTGTAT